>Ga0209611_10004114_pt1 | contig 24981 bp, 19 predicted proteins | sample S1TSphgellanicum_3_FD_187693 | JGI IMG/M metagenome (GOLD analysis project Ga0209611, IMG submission 187693) | Host-associated microbial communities from peat moss isolated from Minnesota, USA - S1T2_Fc - Sphagnum magellanicum MG (SPAdes) (version 2) | ecosystem: Host-associated > Plants > Peat...
AACCCCCCCCCCCCCAAAAAAAAATGTTGGAGTTTTTACTGAACTTTGGTTCTAAAAAATAAATGAGAGTTATTTCAATTTGCAGAAATAAAAGGAACTTGGAATGTGATTCTAGGTATGGTTCTTTGGGGGGAAAAATAAATAAAATCTCTATCCCAGCTATGGTTCCAGTTCTCTCAATCACACCCGGTTTTGGTCCAGTTACAGGTAACGAGGACCAAAATCAGCAATTAACTGTTGATCAACCTTTGTTTAGCCCTTCTAATTGTTTCTCAAAAAGCTTTTAAGAAAAAGTCTGATTTAAGTGCTTAAAAAATCAAGTCCAATTTTGACTAGGCAAAACCAAAAACAATGTGTCTAACCTGCCAAACCAGGTTCCCACCCAACACTGGTTTCCACCAATGTTGATCTGTTATTGCTTTTTATATATTAACCATCAAGTAGGTTATCAAAAAAATTGAGTAATATCCATCATTAAAGGGTAGGTTCTCAAACAACGGATTGAGAAACCATTGATTGACCTGCCAGTTAAATACTGATTTTCTAAATTTCAATTTAAATTATTTTTATTTTTACAAATTATATGATAATTATTATTCTGAGTAATTTTTTTGTATTAGTGTTTAAAAGATTGATCCTAGATTGAGTTGATCCCCTCCTCGATAAATAATTAGGTTTTTTTTCAATAAGTGGTCAACTGGAGTTTTTTTACCATTGTACCAGTGTAGGTGCTGGTTCACCCAAGGGAGCAGCATCCATAGGTGTACCTAGAAATCCGTGCTGACCATCCTCGCTGAGTCTGCAAGGAGAGAAATTATTAATCACGTTCCACTTTCGTAGCTAAATATAGGCTAGTAAAATTTGTACACAACCACAAAAGCAGCAGCGAAATCTTTGTAAAGGATTAGTCTTCTTGCAGCAGCAGCAGCAGCAGCTGGGCTCCACCAGCCCCTCGAGTTATAATCACTATCATGTCAGAATCTAGAGCGCCGTGCGCTGGGGTCCGACACGAAAACTGTGATCTCGCGATCCCGATCGCAGTCCTGGATTCGCGGGGGTCCTTGGGGTTCCGGCTCCCGCATCCGATCCGACGCTCACGCCCAAGGGCGCGGAGTGTCTGAATTCCAAACCTAGACACTACAGCTTCGGACGACCTTTTAGTTGGGACGTTAGGTTACCATTCTTGGTGTTTTTCGACATTGGTTTGTAATGTATTCCTAATGTTCTTCAAAACCTCCTTGTTATGTTTTCTTGGTATTTTTCAATGTCTCCTTGCTCTATTTTTAATGCTCTTTGATGACTCCTTGTTGTGCATTCTTGATGCTATTTGGTGCCTCCTTGTTATATGTTGTTAATGTTGTTCATTATTCGCTTGCTATGTACTCTTGATGATTTCAACGTTTTCTTGTTGTATGTTTTTAGATTTGTCACCTCCTTGTTGATTAAGTACATTTTTGATCTCTTGGTGCTTTTCATTGCCTCGTTGTTGATCAAGTATTTTTCTAATCTTTTGGTCCTCTTTGTCACCTCCTTATTATGTATTTTTTTGCTTTTTGCTTTGTTTTTAAATTATTATTTCTCCCTCTTTTTTTTTCCTTGTGCAAGTGTGGAAAAAAATTGTTTTCCAATTTTTCCTTCAACCACTAGCTTCAAGTAATTTTTTAGTTTTTAAAATTTCTTTCTTTCAATATTTATTTATTTATTTATTTGTTTTCTCATTGTGTATGTTTTATCATTTTCTTTTAGGTGTGGAAGGAGAGGAAACAATTTTTTACTTCCATTTTCTTTGATAACATGGGTTTTCATTTTATTGTCGTTTTTGTTATATTTTCATTATGAATGTTTTTTTTTTCGCAAATTTTTTTAATTTTAAATTTACTACCTTATCCAACATTTATGTTTCATGTGCAAGACCAAAACCTCACTTGCACAAAATTTATCACACATTGTAACATTCATACATTTTTTTCACATCTTTTATGTGATAAAAATATGAAGGAAAAAAAGTCAATAGTAAATGCCTTGATAGTTTTTATTTGATATTCATGGCATAGATCATGCAATTAAAATTTAAACCCGCAATTTTGGTAAAATTTACATTTTTCTTTACTTTGTCGTCGATGCTACGTAATATTTGTAAAACATGGAATCAAGTCAAAATGAAACTATAATGTTAATTAATGATTGAAATGAAATTTGCTAAATGAATGTAATATGGAAAACAAAATTTTGAATGAAAGTTTCAAAATAAAATTTGAAACGTAATAAAAAGCACAATAAAAGGAAATGAAAAAGTAACAGTACAAACAAACCTTCAAAAATTGCATTCTCAGAAGAAAACATGGAAAGGTCATAATTAGAATTCAATTTGTTAGGTTTTTATAATGTGAATGATGAAAAATATGCTGATGGGGGCAATTTTCAAGTCATGAAATGTTTGCTTTGTTACACTAGTCCTATGCATGTTTTTAATTTAAGAAATAAAAAAAGGTTTTATGGGTGAAAGCATGAAAAAAAAAGCTAGTCAAACCAAGGTTTAAATCCTTTCCAAGAACTACATTTTCCACAATGCAATTTTCTATTAATTTATATTACATTTTTCACACTATTTTTTAAATTGAATATAAAATTTGAAGCCAAATATGATATACAACATGACAAAAATTCAATTTTTTTTGCATCAAGCCTTACATTATATCAAATCTATAACTTTACTTTGAACCATGATTATAAATTCAAAACTATAATAGTGTAAAAGGATAATCAAGTATTAAAATTTTAAAAAGTATATATTTTAATTTTTTTGAATGTTTTGAACACACGGATCCCTTCTTGTGGAATATATTAAAGTTCACAAAGAAATTGAAACAATTTGGTGAACATTTGATAAGGGAAAATGACTTTTGATATAAAAAAACCACCTATCCACATGCTTTTCTTGAGTGCTTTAAATATATAAAAGAATTATTGAAACATGGTGAATTTTCCTGAAAATTTTGTAACTACAACTTTGAATTTATAAGAATTTATTTCAAAAATAAAATAATCTTTCTTATATACAATGTTCCCATGGTGAATTTTCAAATTTAAAAACAATAAAATCAAAGACTATCCACACAATGTTTGGCTCCCTTTTTCTTGCTTTTACTTTTATATTAACATATTATAAAACATATGGAATAATATTTTTGAAAAAGCATGTGGATGCAGATCATGTTTAATTGTTAAACAAATTGAATAGGAGGTTAATGGTCTAATAAGAAAAAAATTTAAAAGATAACTTGTGAAGAAAAGGCTTAATATGTTAAGCATTGCAATATCTAAGTTTTTCTCTATCAAAGATCCTTTTAAAAAGGATGATGAACAACAAAAATTGTTTTTGCAAAACCTTGACCATTTAATTGTGAAAAATCGATTGACATTGTAATTTGTGGAAAGTATTTAATTCAATCATCTAGTTTTACATTTACGTCTTCAAGTTGTTATCCCTTTTAGAAAACAATTTTCTCATGCAATATTGTCTAATTTGGTGAAAAAGACGAAACAAATATTTGTTTTACCAACATTGGCAATTTGTATATTTATAACAAGTTTTTACATATGGATGTCCAAGGGGGCACATGATATATTTATTCTTATGCTTTTTGGGATTTGATTAGCAACCTAAAGAAATGACTATTAGTCTATTTGAAGCAATAAACATTATTGGTCAAACCTTGACCAATAATCTAACATAATTTTTTGATTAATATTGATTGAGAAAAAAAATATTGCATATGTTAAAAATGAAAGGTGAAATTTGAATGCAATGACAATTACTTTGAAATCAATTGTGAAATGTGAAGTTATAAGTTTGGATGACAGTTTTCAAGGTACATTTTTTTGGCCATGTATTTTTAAAAGTTTGTTAGTATGTTACAATTGATGAAAATGTTTGAAAAAACCTTAGATTTGTTTCCATCAATCTGTTAAATCAAATTTATAAAGATGTATAACTTGGCCTAAATTTTCTAGGAAAGGCAAACATGACTAGAACCATGAATGTATGGATACAATTACAATGGATATCGTCACTTGAGCAGATCCAATTACCATATGTTTGAGGCAAGAAAATTTACATGCCAAAGAACTCACAAAACAACCTACAAAGCTTCATTTAAAAGGCATCCAAAAAAAAAATGCAACCTATAAAGTTTCATTCATTCAAGTGGTAAAAAACCTAGCCAACTTTATTGAAAAAAATCATCTACCATACTTTCTAAGGCATGAATGTCAATAGTGCAAATGTTGCATTCCTAATCCTCTTATCTCATGGCTGCATAAATGAATGTTTCATTTTCTACTGACAATTTATAGATGGGGTCATCTCCTTTCATTTGATGATCTACAAAGGTCATTGGGAACTTAATAACTTTAACTAAATGTGCATCTACATATGTTATATTCAATTGATTTAAAAATACATAGTTATGGTTACTTCACCCCTACTTCTGGTAATAGGTTTGAGTAACTACATAATCACCACATTAAACTTACCACCTCAAACACAATGGAAGGCTTCATGGACCAAAAATTTTGGTTGTTGACATTGAAAAAGGTAGAAATCCATGCCTTTCACATTCCCTTTTGTAGTTGGAATAACAAAATTGTCACCTATTTGAAGCAAATCAAACAACTCCTTGTCATTTCCATCATACTCAATGTCATCAGGGTCTTCAAATTGTTACATTTGGTCTTTCACAAATTTAGTATTGCTAAGCTTTAGTTTTATTAACCGCCATGGAAGAACATGAGAAGCATTTTGACATGCTTTGCATTCTTCAAAAACACAAAAGCATGAAAACTTTCTCACCATCAACATTGTAAGGTTAATAATAAAAACAAAACAAATTGAATGCAGTTCTTGAGATCCAAGTATGGTTTGATCACACCAAAATGGGTTGACCTATCAATGAGGCAAGTTATTGCATGAGCTTAGAGCTTAAGCCTAAAGCTTAAAGTTGTTTTTTCCCCTATACACATGCAAATAAAACCCATAATTTAACCATAAAATAACGTTATATAAGTAAACCTAGAAGCAAACATGGGGATGACGTAAGCATTCATCTTCATTGTGGATGAATTTTTTATTTTATCATTAAGTTTTTATCAATGAATTTTTTGTCCCTTAGTTTTAATTCCCTAGAGCTTCATGAAACATAATTTAATTTTATATAATATAACATTTGTTGAATAATGCAATGTAAATTCCATTATAAATGTGTTTGATGGCCATGGTTTAAAATTACATTATTTTCAATATGTCATAACTACATTATTATTATCATGCTAACATCCACCCCATGGTCATTGTTTTTTTTTTTTTTTTTTTTTTTCAATTTTTTTTTTGGGCAAATCGATCCAATGTTGTTGATGACAATTGGTTTTTTTTCCTTTTCAAAGGAGCCACAACTTCCCCCAAACCTATTTATAATGGTTGTGAACAACAATGGGGTCGGACTTGTTTTCATTTTTCTTTAAAGGTGTTAGAACTTTTGTCAAATTTAATTAGTGTTGTTAACAATAATGGGTTTTGAAAATTTAAGCTTTCTTGAAACTACCTAATGTCATTGATGACAATGAGTTTTTGAAATAAACTAAAATTTAGTTTCAAGCACCTTAATTAGGTTTTTTTAAACAACCTACTATCATAGATGACAATGAGGTTGTTTTTAATAATTATTTATTTTCAAGGTACCTTAATTTTTCACAAAATACATATATAATGTTGTTGACAACAATAGGAGGGGGGTAACACTCATCCTATGAAAACATTTTTTAATTGCTTAACATTATTAATGATAATGATTTTTTGAACAAAATTCCAAAAATGATTTTGGTCCCTTCATCATATTTTCCCCTTTAGTCACATTATCCATCATTATTAAATGACATTCAAATTTGAAATATTAATACTTGGACAACAAATGAAGATGGATATAAATAGCTTTTAATTAATATATTTAATCCAATTCTTAAATGAAATTCATCAATGCAAAAATGACATTTATCCATATGACATCATTCATCCATGTAGGTGGATTAAAATCACATTAAGCTTCAAACTACAAGTTCAAAGTTCCAATCTTAGACTTGTCGCTCATGCACAAGCCATCCTCCCTATCAATGGCATCAATTTCAATGTGCCAAATGTTCTTCAAAATGTCTTGTTTACTTTGGGTAGAAGAAATAGAAACCCGTGTAAAGAGAATTTCCTCCAAGAAAACCACCATTTCCTTAACACATTGTAATCTCCTTTTTAAATTTTGCAACTGTTCCACCTTTAACCTTTTTTTCAAAATAACCCCTACCTCATCCCACTCACCTATTAGAATTTGAAAACATAAATTCCAACTAGGTAAGCAAATTTGAACAAATGTGTCTTACCATTAGGTTTTTGCATAATCATTCCAACTTCATTTGGCTTTTTAGCAATTTGACACTAAATGTGAACTTGAACTCAAATGTCTAATCCTTAATAAATATAGGTGAATAAAACTAATTAGCAACTAAAAATGAACAATGCAACTTTTAATTATGAAAATTAAAAATTAATTATGGCATTGATACAAGGAAATAGATGTACATACCTTTCTCATGGCCTATCCCCAAAAATTGCCACTTCATCTTGTAGCCATTTGTGAGTGTTGGATACCTAACAAGAAATAACATTGATCATGCACCTTTAAATTGGCCTACACAACCATTTGAAAACACCCAATGTTCACGAGGTTACACCTCTTAATCACACAATCGTTGCCAATGAAACAAAATGTCATATTCTTTGTCATTGTTAATGTAAAAGAGTGATTCTTTTATCACCTTGCTCTAACCACTCTCCCCAATATAAGTGGGATTGAGCTTGTATGTAATATGGACTAGGATTGTAACTTGAAAAAAGTGCCAATGCATTGACTAAATCTCATTCTCTATTTGAAATGTGCAATTATCTACAAAATCAATGTGAAAAAAAATCACATCTTCCAATAAGTCACCCGTGGCTAGCCTACATTTGGCATCTTGCCAATGGGCCACAAAGTTATGTTTTATGGACTTTTACAGATTAGGTTCATGTAGGTCAAAAAGTCTATATTGGAGGTCTCTTTGAAAACTTCCTTTATCTATTACCTTAGTAATTACCCGTCCTTTACTTGTCCAACAATTCCAATCTCAAAACATTTCCACAACACTTTGTAATCAACATTGTTAATTAATTCACTAAAACAAATTGGCAATTTGTTGACCCCACAATTCTAACATTCATCCATGAGGCATTATTTCTTATGCCATTATTCAAACTATGATTTATTACGAACACACTCTTGCCATAAATCTGTGATGCACTTATAAACCATATCTTGAGGTAAATGGATGTCATTAATAGACTGACCACTCAAAGAACAAACATTACAATGGCATTGACACCCAAACTAGGCATACGACCCTTTCTTTCCATCCTTCATGTAATTTAAACCAACCTTTAACATGTTTAACTTTACATGGTATTTACAACAATATGTGTTTTTGTCTTTTAAAACCTTCATAAAATAAGGTTGATTTTTAGGAATGTTAGGTGCTTGACGTTGCATTTAGGATGAACTATTTGAAATCATAAATAAAAGGTAGTCTACATGGACAATGCATAGTTAATACACATTGTCAATGCTACCAATTACGCAAAATAAGTTGTAAGTCCACATGCAAGTCCAAAACTACACAAGCCTACAACAAAGTATTCATCTGGTACAAAAAGTACAAACCATATAAGTATGCACTATGTAAAAAGTACAAAATGTAATCAAAATGTATGTAGGAGAAGAAAAGTTCAAGTTACACACTCACATTGTAATAACAAATATGTACATGTGTATAAATAAAATAGATAATATAGAATACGGACATAGGTCTATACATGTGTACAAATAGAATAGATAATATATTAAGATAATAGATATTATGTACATAACTATGTACATGTGTACAAACAATACATATTATATGTCTAATTGTAACATAAGTATGTATACATGTACAAGCATTACATATTGTACACCTAAATTTCTATGACACTCACAAATATGTGAATTATTGTCATTGAAGTGCATAGTTTACTTTAATTATGTAACAACAAAATAATAAACCTAGCATAATACAAAATATACCTTAATATCATTCTAATATATAGACACATCTTAAATCTACACATACAAAGGATATCAAAGTATCAATACCCTAAGAACAACAAATAATGCCAAAAACTACATAGTTCGCTACCAAAACATCATGTATTACACTTATAATAGAGATAAACATTAGATGGACAGATCAATATATATTAACAAACATGTGAATTGAGTTCATTGACCTACAACATACATAAATCCTGGTCAAAGAAAGTGACACCAACAAGCTGAATAAACATTAAAATAGAAAAAAGTTAAGCAAGGACACTAGGAAGCAAGAGGAATTGAAAAAGTACAAGAATAACCAAAACAAAAAGATTTCACCTTCAATAGTGATATGTAATCATTCTACATATCCAAATACATTTCAAAATGGAGCATCACTTGTACACCAAACCTGTGTAATTGAAAATCTATCTTCCGCATGTAATGTGACCTTAAATAAAAATACTTACAAAAATGAACATAAGATCTTAGGACAACATGCATGTTACACACCCATGTCATCCATTTGCTAATACTATAAAAACAATCAACAATTTGTGGATTAAGGTCATGAATCCACATAAAATCACAAATTCTATAAGCACAACAATAAAGAAATAAGATAAGTTGAAGGGCATTAAAAGTTACAAAACTAATGTGGAATTTTGCTTCTTACAATTAGGGTTTTCTTATCATGGTGCAACTACGACCAATATAAGACTACTACATACAAACCATACATTAATCCTTCAATAGAGCCTCAAAAATAAGTCCTTAGTAAAAAACTTCAACATCAACTATAAACATAAGCAAATGAATGCACAATTTTTTTCCTGAAAACCCTAGACACGTACATTTTTTTAACTCATTTTAGGGATGCAAATTTCATATATTTCAAATGTTCACTAGTTTGAACTTAACCCCATAATTTGTCTAACAAGTTTCTACTAGTCATTAAACTCCATGTGTGGATAGATGTTGTAGACATGTTAAATAGAAGTTAACATCTTGGACTACAACAAGTAACCATTGTTGGAAAATTCACAAAGAATAGAAACTGATTCACATTCACACTAGAATCTCAATTGTCAATCATTCTAATGATTATAATTCAACTTAAATATCATGTGACTAGGTTTACATTCATGGACAACAAATGAAGCCTATAGAAGTGATAATCACAAGTACATATGTCTTGCGTAAGTTCTAGTAATTCAACACACAATTTGAAAATGTTGAAGGAAACATCTAATGAATAATTAATTGGAAGGAATCATGTTTTCACTTGGGTTTTGAATAGCAAATCTGCAACATGCTCTTCATAAACTTTTGGGGCAATATGCTTCCTTTTTACATTCGACTTGTTTAGACTCACCCTCATTTCATTGTTCCACCACTTTAGAACATGAAGACATAATTATCTCATCAAATATATATGATTGTTGCCTTCAAGTTAATAGTGCCCATTGTGAACCTCGAAAATTTTACATCATGTTGCCTTTGCACAAGATAATTAATATTGGAAAGGTTTGTGTTAAGGACTTTAGGTAATGCTTTAACTCCAACCACCTCTTTGCTAACTACACGTTCAACAAAATACCTTTATATGCCAGTTTCTGTTTTAATTACACTTCATTCACCTTTTAAAACTCAATTTTCAATCCCTGGACAAGGGCGTGTTGAGCCTTTGCTTCATTGAGAGGTAGGTAATAAGGTGGGATATGAGGTTTAATAATGCAATTGGCCATCAATTTTTCCATTGCTACCTTTCTATTCAAAACATAATTACCAAAAGAAGAAGCTCAAAATTGATGAAAAGGGCAATTCAATTCATAGAAACGTAGACCTTCATCACATGAACCTTATCTTCTTCTATTGATGTTACATGGACAAAGGATGCTAAGTTTAGAGGCTTTTTAACCAAAGCCCTAAACCTATTTTTACATCTTTTCTGCCTTTCCCTTTGGTCTTCTCTACTTCTCTTCAAAGCAACCTCATCTATAGTAGCTTCAAGTTCTATCATTCTATTTTGTGGACCTAGGCAAACTATCCCAACCTTTCTTTACTAGTTCCTAAAATTCCCCATAATGAGGTTGATAGCACATAAACAAACCTACAAGCTCCGAATGCAATGATCTTGAAACCACTCACAATTTTCATTTGATGCAAAAACCACGAAAAAAAAAAACTAGAATTCCTTTCCAAAATAACATACCTTCAAAATTGTAATGTGTCTTGTTGCAAAGTTTGAAATTGTTATTTAGAATACAAATGAACCATTTGTGCACACGCTATCTTTCTAGCCATCACCCGTCTTACTCGGAGTTGAGCTTGTGTTTCAATTGAACTAAATTGTTTCACCTACATTACTTTACATTGTTTTTGTTCCCAAAGTTGGTCCCACTCCTATAGATCAAACACCTTCATCTAGCTTATCAATACTTAGGACATATTTTAAGCATCAATCTCATCAATTCCTTAATGAAATTCCAAGATTAGGTTTTCTTGTGTCAGTATACCTGAGTACATGGAATATGGTAAATGTAGCATAGTACTACAAAATACAACAAAACAATTCCTGGTTTTAGGTTTTCGAAACTTAATTTATCCAAAAACATTATTCAAAATACCACCTAACCCAAGTTTAGATCACCCATAAAGATGACCCCTGACAAAAAAATCTGAAAAAAATGGATCACTATAGCCTTCAAATGTACTACCAAATATTATAGGCTTCAATGTCAATTTATTTCCAAATAGATCAACAAATTATGTGAATAATTGAAGAAGATTGTTCTTTATGTTTTCATAAATATGTGTGCAAAATTTCATTGAAAAGTACATATAGTGGAAAATGTACTTTTTAGTCCTTTTCATGTTGATTTGTGTTTTGTCATCAATTATTACACATTACAAATGTACTCCAAAGGACAATTGAATTGTCTTCAAATACATCAATTTCACAACAATTTGATAAATTAAAATGTGGAACATCATTAATTGCACATATTCATCACTAAATTTTCACCATAGCCCACTTCAAATTTTGAAAGTAGTGGAAAATGTAAAATTGTGACATTTTTTTGTCTACACCATACCATGGAAATACGTCAGTAAAAACAAGTGGTTATGAAGGCATATACTTATTATTATTTTTCAATTTGTGTGAGAACCATTATTATAAATTAGAATTAGTTGTTTTGAATTTTTACATTCATGATTAATGAACCTTAAAAACTGCTTTCGTAATTGCAATTCTTATTTTTTTTGGCTTCTCAACACTAGTTCTAAGTCCTCTATTGTTAGGTGTGGAAAACTTTGATGTTGAAGCACTATGCTTTGTATTTAGGGTTCCACCTTTATTCCCAAGGCATAATGCCTCAAATTTTGTGCTTAAGGGTAAGACCTTATCATATATGAACACAAAAAATACACACTAAGACTAGTAAAAAATTTCTTCAAGAGCCATGTTTTAAATTATAATTTTTCATCACTTGAAAGAGGGGGTTATTTTTAGTGTTTTGAAAATTTACAATTTCCAATGTTAAAACCAAGGGTTGAAGGTTAGGGTTTTGTGACATGGACCTAAGCTCACATCTTTTTGTTGGAACTAGCATAAGAACTAGACATTGGAACTAATCATTTGCTAAACTCAAAATTCAAAATCGAAATTGTGAAAAAATATTTTTGAAAATAAAGATAATTTTTTAAAATAAGCAAGTTGTTATTTTTAAGTTAACAAATAAGTTCAATTTCAAAGTTAAATATTAATTTTTACTTATTGTTGAACTCCATACTTATATAAACCTCAATTTTAATTTGATATTAAATTTTTTATTTATACAATATCTAGCATAAGGGAGTGTGTAATGTTTACATGAAACCAAATGCAATAAAGTGGAGCTTAAAGATTCTTGAATTTGAAAAAATGTGTTAAAACCAAAATTTTAAGGTTTTAAAATGGAAAGTACCAAGCTCAAAAAAACCTCCAATTTTTTAAAAAAAATCAAAACCAAAATTGAAAGTTCTCTTCAAAAATAAGGACCATGCGACACTAATTATTTTGTTTTTTAAACAAGTTATTCCATTCCATGGCATGATCTTTTTCTTAAAAGGTGGATTCTTCCATTCTTGGAGCAAAGTTCTTTTATTTTCTATATTTTTGGCAATAGAAAAAAAATTGCAACATGTGAGGATAACACCTTTGGATGAGCACATTACCAAGCCAACTTTCAATTATCACTTCTTAGGGACCCCACACAATTCAATAATACCCTCATCTTTGGCAAATACTATAACCAAAAAGATAAGTACAAATGTAAACACAAACTATTATTAACACATGGCCAAAATGTATGTATCCAAAATAATAACAAAATACATTAGTTCATTACAACACTTTCTTAAATTCTACCTTACATTCTTATGACTTTTATCTAATCACTAAATCCAAAACCTACAAGCATGAGATGGATCAAATCATTCCAAATCTTCTTTCATAGATTATCTTGATCTCTTATATGGCATCAAAGTTACGCCCAATCTACAAACCCTTCATAGAACATTTGGAATTCCTTGCAAAGTGGGCAAAAAACTATGATTTTAATATTCAACCTTGTCTCCCCAACATTTGATAATAGACAATCCCAATTGCACCTTTAGATATCTCAAACTTTCAACATTGAAAAGTATGGACAAATGTAAGCCCAACCTCCCAGAAATTGTCTCCTTGCACATATACACCCAAAATTGAACCCTATGACAATAGATGGTTTCCAAGGAACATTGAAGCTAAACTCAAAACTCCCTTATACTCTCTTTCCCTATCCTTGTATCACATTTAAATTCTTTAAATTATTTCAAGTATATAGAACTTGAAATCTTGATGCCATGAACAAATCAATCTTTCATAATCCCTTAAAGCTTATCATTAGCTCCACTAATGCCATTAATATTATATATGACCTATTCAAATCTCAAATTTGTAATTGTAGAATCTCTTACAAAGTGAACATTTTTGAAGATCCATAGCTAGACAATCCAAAAACTTCACACCATGACCATTCCTCTCATCAATTCACATCTATAACAACACCACACACACACACACACACACACACAAAGACACAAGGCTAAGATGTTTAGCTCATCGAAGGTTGCTCCAATTATTCCTCAACCTTCGTAATAAAGCTCCATCTAATCCTCCAAGAAAATCCATGCTCCATGAAAAAATAAAAATAAAATAAAAAAATACAACATAAAACATCCCAAATATCTCACACCATCATAATTAAGCACCATTTCCATTGTTACACCACAAATGAGCAAGAACTCCATTGAACGATACAAAAAAACAAAAGGAACTACAGTTTTCAACCTTTAGATAAGGACATGGCCATCTTGGCTAACACATTAAACCCTAACAATAAACCCTAAGAGGGACAGACTATTCACCCTAGACACAAATCCAGGTTACAGTACCCCTAAACAAATACACATGATGGAGTTTTTACGGGGCAGGGGGCTGAAATTAAATTTCTCTTACACAACAGATTTTTTTTTTCCCAGTGAAGGTTATCAGGGTGATTCCAAGGATTCATAACCGTGGTTCTAAAAAAACCCCAGTTCTGGTCTATCACCACAGTTCTCAAAAGATTTGAAAGATCAAAATAACCCAGAGCCATCGAACTGCCAGTTCATTTGCCGGTTCTTTATTGAGAACCGCTGGTTCTTTAAGGTTTTCAAAAGAAGTGGGACCACAGCAGTTGTTGTTGGATTCTGATTTTCTTTTATAAAACCCCGGAACCGGTGGTTCTCTGGTTCTGAAATTTGTTTGCTTCCTTTGGCGGGCAGACCGGAGAAAGGCATTTCTAGGGTTTCCAGGGCATTTTTATGCCAACCCTAAACCCTAAGATCGCCGGTTCATCGCCGGTTTTGAAGGTTTTTGAAATAACCGGGGCTGGCGGCTCTTTGATTCTCTGATTCTTTTTTTTGAAAGGACACCGGAATATCGACTGTTCCTTATAGATTCAAATCGCCGCACCCGTGTTTTTTTGGCGGGCAGACCGAAGAAAGGCAATTCTAGGGTTTTTAGCGCATTTCTAGGGTGTGAGAAATTCTTCTTTCTACTAGCGTTTGTGTTTGTTCAGCGTCTGTTAGTGTTTCTCAGCGGAAGCCGACGGTCTGTTCTTTCTGTTGTTCTTCTTTTTGTAGAGGAGGGCGCCTGCAGTGCAGTGCAGTGCATTGCAGTGAGTTAGAAGGGGAGAAAGAGAGAGTAAAGAAGGAAGTGGTAGTGCTGCTTTTGCTGCTGTGCTGAAGCCGGGATCGATGGGCCGTCGGAACAAGGTGAAGACGATGAAGGCCGCTGGTGCTGGTGTACCCGGGGCTGTTGACATACCGGCGGCTGCTGCGGTGGCGCAAGTGAAGAATGAAGTTGACGAGGAAAATGACGCGGTGATGATGGCGGCAGTAGAAAGCCCCATGATTGTGCCGAGCTCTGATGATGTGACGCTCGACACAACGGATGGTGAAGAGGAGCTAGTAGGCTCGGATCAGACCAGTGCTGACTACTATTTCGACTCCTATGCCCACTTTGGTAAGCGTGGTATTCTCTTCATCTCCTTGTCGTTTTTAGTTCAAGAAGATGCGGAAGTGGTTGCTTGCTTCGCGAGCTTAGCAACTCGGTTCAAGATACGAGAGGTGTGTATGGTACTGCTGCTTGTTTGGGGATGGAAAAGAGGTGTGAGGTTTGCAATAGACACTCATTTACATAGTATATGTGCCATTGCAGGTTCAGTTTACAGAGTACCCTTTGTAAGTAGGAGTCAGACGATTAGGGCTTTCCATGGCCATCATTTTAGGTTTTGAGAACATTTACAGAATTTTGAGAAGATTCTGTAGTTTCTTGTAGAAAATATATGGATGGCAGAAATTGTGTTCTGAGGACTGTTCTTTGAGAATGGACTTTTTCTGTGAAGTTTAGGGTTTAAGTCCCATGCAGTCTGTTCATCTGGAAGAGTTCCTTCTTTTCTTGTTCCAGTAATGTCGGTGATAAAAAATGTGATCTCACTTTGTGGGTATTTGTATGTAGGCTGTTTGAAGTTTGCATGCCTGCAATTTGCTCAATCTTGTGAATTTACTGAGCCTCAGGTGATCTGATGAGTTTCATTTGACTTTGCTGGTGGTGTATGTGGCTGCAGGCATTCATGAAGTAAGCTTGCTTCTTTGTCTCTCCCACTTTGGGTCTTTCTTTTGCCACAAGCTTCAATGTTGTTCAAGAAAATGAGAAGGACTTGCAGTAGAATGTGGTATGTGCAGAGATAATGAGAAGCATTTGTGGATCACATGAAGAGAACCATGGAAATTTTGTTTTCACTGGAGTTGCAAAACTATATTTCCACCATTACAACCTAGGGAATAAAGAGAATAATTCACCAATTCTGGTTATGCAGCTTTGGTCATGTACCAATTTTGGTTGGATAGCAAGACAGGAAGATGGAATGATTCTTGTTGTGATGTAAGCAGAAACTATTTGGCAAACTAACTCTCTGTACACATTTTGCTGATGAACTGGTACTTGTGTGGAGTACAGGAAATGTTAAAGGATACAGTCAGAACAAAGACATACCAGAATGTGATTTACCAGAACAGCTTTCTGTTCAAGGACAAGATAGTACTGGATGTGGGTGCAGGCACTGGCATTCTTTCACTCTTTTGTGCAAAGGGTGGTGCTAAACATGTCTATGCTGTAAGTCATGAGTATTCTTTTGAGTTCTGAGTTGCACTGTATCCAGTGTATGTTAGACACTCTTGCTGCAAATTGATGGTGACCTGTTGTAATTTCTGTTTGATCCATCAATTGTTAAGTTTGTTTGTGCAACAGATGAGAGGGAGAGCAAGCAACCTGTTTTCACAGGTTGCTTGATTAGTGCTCACACATTGCAGGCCATCCCATTTTCAAAACATGGCAGGTGGAGTGCTCAGCAATGGCGGACACAGCAAAGGAGATTGTAAAAGCCAATGGCTTTAGTGATGGTGAGTGCCAGGTACGATCGCTTTCTGTGAAGGAAGCGAAGTATCTTTGAGTGATTGGGAAGCAATTGATGGTATAGACTAATCTCTCAGAAGATAGATGCACCTCAGTCCGGTAGAAATACTTTTAGAAATGCAAAATCATATCAGTTGGTCAGGTATTGGTTTCTCTCCAACCAGCAAAGAGTATGCAATGACACTGTACTCTGGCTTAATTTCACACTCCTTGATGTTTCAATATGATTTCTGCTCACTCTGGCATTTCTATTCAGAAAGTATTTCAAACTCTCATCTATAGTTGCCATTTTCTACTTTCTACAAATGGATTTCTAATAGGGTGAATTGGGTGTGCAGTTATAACAGTTCTCAAGGGCAAGATTGAGGAGATTGACTTCCCAACGACACATGTTGACATCATCATTTCTGAATGGATGGGCTATTTTCTTCTCTTTGAGAATATGCTAAACACAGTGCTTTATGCACGTGACAAGTGGCTGGTAAGTCAGATTTTGTGGAAGGTAAAATGGAGTGGATTTCTGTGGGAGGCAATTGTTGTCAGGTTATCTAATAGTTTAATGCCTGGTGGAATAGGTCCCAGGAGGTGTTGTTTTACCTGACAAGACATCCTTGTACCTCACAGCTATTGAAGATGCTGAATACAAGCAGGAAAAGATCACCTGTAAGTCTTAATACTTCTCATATCTGCTTCCCAGTCCAATAGGGAACCTAGTGCATCCTATTTGATTGCCAGAAATGCAATGCCTTGCTGGTCTTGGTATCATGCTTCAGGATTGTCTCCACCCACAACTGCCCTCCTTTATACTACATTCTCCCTATTATTGATTTTGTGCAACCCTTTCTTCATCCAAATGGGGTCAAGAATCCAATGCAGACTGTAGCAAGTAGTACAAACTTGTATGCCCTTTAGTCTCCATGTCTACTCTGTCTTTTTGGTTGGATGTGTTCTCCTTCAGATAATGTGCTCAAGAGAACTCTTGGTGTGCATGCATCATGTCAGGTTGTCCCATTCTTCTGGGGTTTAGTTCAAACTTGGTTGCCTCCCCTGGTTTGTGCAGTCTGGAACCAGGTGTATGGATTTGACATGAGTTGCATAAGGAAGCAGGCTATGCTAGAGCCATTGGTTGATACAGTGGATGCTAACCAGATTGTGACCCATTCCACACTTCTGAAGGTACAGTTGGCAGCTGATTTTCCTTCCTATTGATAGTCTGTTTCAGGTTTCTAGCAATAAATAAAGTCACAGAGGTTGTCATCTTTTCATGGATTATCCAGCTCAAGCTTTCTTGTTCAGCTTTGGAAGGATCTGCATTAATAGAGGGCTCTGTGTGATATTACAGACTATGGACATTGAGAAGATGACTGCAGGGGATGCTTCGTTCTCAGCACCTTTCAAACTAGTGGCCTCTCGAAATGATTTCATTCATGCACTGGTGGCCTATTTTGATGTCACATTTTCTAAGTGTCATAAGGCCACTGGGTTTTCTACAGGTGATATGTCTTACATATGTTCCAAAGGTGGTGAACCTTGGCAGCAAGAGATGATTAAGTACTGGTACTTTTTGAGTATTTTCTGACTTAACTTTTGTATTTTTACAGGACCAAGATCACGACCTACTCACTGGAAGCAAACAGTGATGTATTTGGAGGATGTGATCACAATATGTGAGGGTGAGGCCCTCACAGGTATCATGAGTGTCTCACAAAATAAGAAGAACCCACGAGACTTGGACGTAACTGTCCAGTACTCTTTCAATGGCAAACGGTCTAGCGCTTCTAGAACACAACACTACCGTATGAGGTGAACACAAGCAGAATTCATCATGGAGCTGAATAAAGAGAACAAAATAGCTATCTGAAGAGGGAGTTCTCTAACATAAGATAATTTCCAGTTTTGGGAGCTTGAAGACTACTCTATTGGAATATCTTGTCCAGGTGGAGTATAGTGGCACTTGGAGGTATTCTGAACTGGGATGAGAATACATGCCCCATCCAGTCAGATGCTTGTTTAGATTTGGTAAGAACTGCAAAGTGTTTGATTTGTTGTTGAGGTTCTCAAAAGTGGAACTGAAGTCGATTATTTTTGCAAGCAGAATGCTCTTAATATGAATTCACATGTCAGATGGGTCTGCAGCTACCTTCACTGTCTAACTGCAGTCAACATTTTGCTTTGCAACTTTGCTCATGTATGGTGGAAATTTGGTGCTGAGATAGGGATGGGGAGCATGGGCTCACAGTTTTCTTGATTTCTTGAAATCTGCACGATAGCTTGACCCTGCCTGATGACTGAACATGTAGACTTGGAGTAGACCTCAATACACTCAGGTTGAGGTCAGTCAACAGGTTGAGTTCACTCAGGTTGCTATGGGCAGAAGAGAAAGGTATCGTCAAGGATTCCTTTGCCTCTGACAGTGACGCTGTAGAGTGTCCAACCAGTTGATGCAATAGTTTTCTAACAAAAGATGAAATTGGTAATTACAGAGTTGAACGGATGAGTAGTTGAAAGTTGAAAGAGTATGTCTTGCGTTTCACCAAGTGGTTGTTGGCAAGGAAAATCACATATTTATGTCAGAGTTCTCCTGTTTAATCCTAGTATTGTAATTTGTGTACAGAAGTAGATTCTGATGTATTATCTCTCTTTTTTCATTCATGGGCTCTTACTGTTAAGGAGCATGGCAATGGAGCAAAGAAGCAAAGTGTGGGAGGATGAAGCATCCTTTGACAAAAGTCCTAGAAACTCCTTTTTTTTCATCCTTTTCAACAAATATTTTAAAGGATTGGAGCAATCCTCCACCAATCTTTTAAGAACACCTTGTTGCAAATTTTTTTGGTGATCTCCCTTTTATTCATATTTAACCAAGTATTACCAATTTCACAAATATAGGATGATTACTAATGCCCAAGAAGAATCCTTGGTCAATGGCAAGCAAATTATGTTATGTGCCATGAATTTCTCTCAAGCAAGAAGCCGTAATTTTGGAAAGAACATAGATTCCATGAATGTTTTTGTTTGAGGTTTGGCCTACCATGATGTTTACATGTGTAGGCAACGTTTGACCCCATTTCAATGTAGTGCTAAATTTCAATCAACTATGAGCTCATCACACTATTGGCAAATTATGTCTTGTTTCTTGATAACATGAAAGGTTTGGGTGGCAAATTATTATGTCTTGTTTCTTGATGACATTATCTTATGGGCCCATTGTTATGAACATAAGATATGGGTGACAAATTATCTATTTGTCCTGATGATATGGCACATATGTGTAGCAAATTATGTCTTATTTCTCGAAGACATTAAGGTTAGGGAGGTAAATTAACTTTTTTTAAAAATCACATTAGGGTTTGGGTAGTAGATTATGTCTTTGTTTCTTAGTGACATGGACCTTATGGGCCCATTGTAATGTGATGCCAAATTTCAACCAACTATGGTGGGCACACAAAAGGAGAACACAAAAGTAGTGCCTAGCTTGTACAAGTCAGATTTATATAACTGAAAGTTGATAGATAACACAAAGCAACAACAAAAGTGCAACTCTTTAAACAAGAAAATTGCCACATAGTATTGTGTAATATGTATGGGGCTCAAGTAGGTCTTTTAATTTGGTAACATTAACGTGCTTGATTTGGAATGCATTGTGTAGTCATACTAAACTAATTGCATTTAGTTCTTAAAGTGCATTATTAGTTATTTATGGCTTTTAGTAACTACTTTAATGACTAACCAACTTGTGAAATTAATCATCTTAAATCCATTCTAGTTCATTAGACCAAGGCGAATTGGATTTAAAATTTTAGTTTATTTTCATTTCCTTTTGTTTCCATGTGAAATGTTGTAATTGTTACAAATATCTATAAGTGGGATTAATACAACTTGTCAAAACAATCAAAAGACCCCCATTGTGTTTCATTAAATGATATGAAGTAATTTGGTTTCAAAATTCCAATTTGTTTTCTTTCCCTTTTGTTTCCATGTGAAATCTTTTAATTGGTGCCATGATTTATATATTGGGATTGGTGCAAGGGAGTAGCTAATCTAGGGATGTTTTCCTAGTATCTCCCTCTAACAGATTGAGATTATTTGAAGCACAAGTAAGTTGGACTTTAAAGCAAATTTTAAAATTCAAGTTGTGTGTTATACCATGGTGAATGCCCATAGAATAATTAAAACAAACATTACATGTGGCATGCTTGTAAACAACCTTAAAACCAACAATGAAGGTTGAGCTTCTTGAATCAACAACTTGACTCCCATGTGCCTTGGGCAATGTGGTGTGGTCATGGGCAAGACATTCCATGGGAACCCAATTAGACTTAATATTTGCATGGTAGTTGTTATAACTATAAAGAAGGGGTTGGTTACATTACCATTTCTAGGCTAACCAACTAGCATAAATTTGAAAGAGATGGCAAAAAGCAATGCAATGTTAAATGTCCATATGTAAATAATGTAGTTATATTTTAGTAATGCATAGTGATAATTCATAGTAGATAGAGCATAATAGATGGAACATGGTAGCACATTTGAAACTTGGTTTGAATGTTTTTTTGTGGTGGCATTTCACTTCATTTCCATCATAATATTTGAACCATGGTGATTTGATTTCTACATATTATCTTGAAGGTATTTTACTACTAATTACAATAAAATGTTTGTTTACAAAATTGCATGATATGTTTATGACCATAAGAACCAAATTGAAATCAATAAAACCAACTACCTAATTTAGTTTTTTAGAGGAGAATTGGTAAAGATGATTAGTTCATATGCATGTATTTTAATTTTAAATTAATGAAAACCCACAAAGGTTCCATTCTAAAAAGAATAAGATAGAGTTGATCATTGTCCAATATTATTCAAATGTGTCAAAATAATAAATGTACACAAGTAGTTAGATATGTTACGATCAAATATATATTAATCATATATGTCAAATATCTACTATTTATTATATTAGTGAAATGTGTCAATAGAATAAATGTCCACAATCAATCAAATCTAACGTGGTTCATTGTGATGACACTTAATCAAATAAACCATCACAAATCAACAGCCATGTGTGGGATTAGGAGACAACTTAAATGACAACAAGTGAAATTTGGACAAATTAAAATGTGACATTTGGTGGGTTATGATGGGATTAAATGATGTCACATGGCAATAATTTGAAGTACATTTTTACTACCATGTTACCAATAATCAAATTATTAACTTGCCAAATTGACCATCCAAATGGTAATCACATGATGATGTGGAAGGGGGGAAAACACTAAACAATGGTTAATTTGACTAATAATCAAATTGATAATGTGATGGAAAGACCAATCAAAAGCTCTAGCCTAGACATGGTCAAAAAAATCACCTAGTCACATTGGACAATGTCACAAATTAGTAAACAATTTTTTTTATGGTTGTTGCTTTTGGGTCCTTTTTACCACATTTCAATTAAACTTTGATTTCTATTAGTGTAATCATCATGGAACACCACATGTTGTGAGTAAATGCATAATATGGTGTCCTTTTTGTTGTGTCACAATGTAAAAATTCCTAACCCTCCAACTACATGATGTTTCTTAAGTTAGAATTTTTTTTAATTTTTTGAAAAAAGAGACTTACATATATGATCTATATTGTCGTAGAAATAACAAATTATAAAAGAAAAACCATATGTTCATTTTTTGGTTTAGGGGGGGACTTTAAAACTTATGTTTTAAATTCAATCACAATCTTTATCTAATCTTTAAATAATTGGAAATGGACTCATAGATCTTGGGTTATTAAATTATTTGTTTTATAATGTTTTGCCACAAGTTGTATGATTAAAATGGAGACTAAAATTCTTATTAAAGATGTCATTATTAATGAAAGTGGCCATTTGAGTACTTTTTGGGAAGGTCAAAATTCACAAGTACTTTTCAATATGTATTTTCTGAGTTTGATTCAAGTTTTTTCATTGAATGTGTTTTATAATGTATTAGAAAAAATGTACAACACATAGTTCTTGCAAAAACATAATTTGCAATTGGAAATCTCATTTTAAAGGTGATGACAACACCAAAAATAGTGTAGAAATGGACTTTTTTGGAGCATTTTTTGGTTCGCCATAAGATGCATTTACCTTTGTGGTCTTAGAATTTTGTTGCTAAAATCTTTTATAAACCATGAAATGACATTAAACCTTGAAGGAACTGGAATGTATGTGGGGTAATTTGGTTGAATAGGCAATTTTGAACTACCTCATAATAAAATCAACCATGGAAATGAAAGTTAACCTTAGTAAATTCCCATACATCCATGGGCAATTCTTCCATATTGAAAACATTTGATAAATGACCTCCCCTTGCAAATTAAACCATTATTGATATGTATTCTAAATTGGAATTGGTCGTGCACCTTAGCCCAATATCCCTTTGCCACTTGGTAGAAAAAATCATGACATCCATCATTTGGGTGAGGTATAAAACACAACACATTGTAACAGCCATGGTGGGGTCCTTTTCAAAATTGACAAAAGTTGTTTCAAAATTGAACATATGCACACCATGTTGTCATTTCCATACAAGGTCAATGCCCCACTTCCTCTCATATGTAGGTGCATTTTCGAGGTTGTATTTCCAATGTGATGGCATGTGATGTTGTTGCTTCAACATGGCATGCATATCGCCTATGGAATGGTGTTCAACATAACACACATTCTCTATCTCAATGCACCATGAAAGGCATGAGGCATTGAAGATGGTACATGTGGGGACATGTGCCCAAAGCTCACTTGCCCTTTGGCCCATAGGGGATGAAGTAGATTGGGCAAGTGGTGCCATCATATGTGAAGACTAGAAGTGTTGGCCAAACAAAATATAGCTAGCCCATGTGTGGATGAGGCCTACCTATATTCCCTCTTTAAAGTATGAATGGTTAGGCCAATCTATGTTATTGTTCTCATTGCCTTGCTTAGGCAAGTCTTCGAGGAACAACTTATAATCCTTGGAAAAAATGTTAATCCCCATTTAAAATATCCACAACTATTTATGCAAGTTTGAACTTGAAATACATTTCCTTAATGTAACCAAATGCAAACAATGTTCGAATTGTCATCTTGGATCTCCATGATTGTCTACAACATAGACATGCATTTAGATTTTTGCCCAATTTCTTGTAGGGCATGTTGAAAATATTCGCTAAAAAAAAGCTAGAAAAAAAACCTACGATTTTCAACTATATTTTAATTGCAAAGGACTTTTGTTATTCAAAACTACCTAGTTGCATTAGACAAGTTGCATAAGACTCTAATTGCAAATGCAAATGATGTCAATGGTCAACCAATACTTCACCATCTATATACTATTATATGCCATTTGTATATTACCATAAAAATCAACAATTGACATAATGACATGTGACAAATGAAAAAGGTTTTAAAAAATTTGTTTTGAAAATAAATAGTGAATCTTCACCATATATTTTAAATGGTTTTATATCATGACACATGGCATTTTTAAAATTGGCCAAAATAAATTAAAATAAATATTTAAATAACTAGGTCAAACTATATAGGTAAGTAGGTAGGTAAATAAGACCATGTAGTTAGGTAGGTAAATATTTTTAATTTTTTTTGGTTTAACTTTTAGGGTTATTTTTTTTAAAAGGGTTAAACTCTTAGTTCATCCCAATTGACATGTATTTATTTATTTATTTAAAAATAATAATTCGTAAATATTTTAAAATATCAAGGAATTAATTATTAATAATTAACTATTAATTAAAAAACTAACTTATGAGTTAAAATATTTCATTAATAGTTATTAAATGATCAAATAAATTTAAATTTTCAACTTATTAATAACTAATATATCAAATAATTAATAATTTTAACTATACATAATATGTGAATTATTATTTATCAATTAACTAATAAGTAGGTAGCCTATGTTTGGTAGGTAGGTAACCTAGGTTAGAGAGGTAGGTAGACAAACATATATAGGTAGGTAGTTAATTTACCTAAATGTAAACTAAATATAACTTTATAAATACACCAATATAAACATACCCCATTATACCCCTAATAGAACTTAACAAAAATACACATATTTTTCAAAAGTTTCATAATAAAACTATGTATACCACTAAAGGCTATGTTGATACATTAGTGATGTGATTAAGTTTGATTCCAATTGCAACCAATGGGCATATGGGCATAATCATGGATGAAAATAATCCTAAAATGTAAGATGAAAAAATCTTTAGTCACCAATGTAGTTGTAACATTACATATATTAAAGGACGTCGGGATGAGAAATGAAGCTTCCCCTGAATCCGTCCGTCCCGTCATCCCTCTGTCCATCCGTCCGGTCGTCCATGCGAATCGACACCCTGGAAGCTCCGAGGTTGCCGGCTGCACACCATCCCTCTAATGAGTTTGACACTCCAACTTTCTGCCCACCAAGAATGGGAAGGAAATAAACCAGGAATGAAATAATAATAATTTAAGATGATGCTGTTGTTGTTGTTGCAGAAATGTTGCAAGTTAGCCATGATTTGATCTGCACTGCAACTGATCCTACAAGCTAGCTGAGTTCCTTTTCTTTTTTGTTTTTGTGATCAGATTCTCTGTATAGAACTGATCATGAATAATGGGTCTTGATCAGAACTTAACCGTCTTGAATTCTTTCTTGAAGAATTTAAATTCACTCTCAAAGCCCATGAGTTGCAGCTACATTCAATCCATTG
>Ga0209611_10004118_pt1 | contig 24966 bp, 17 predicted proteins | sample S1TSphgellanicum_3_FD_187693 | JGI IMG/M metagenome (GOLD analysis project Ga0209611, IMG submission 187693) | Host-associated microbial communities from peat moss isolated from Minnesota, USA - S1T2_Fc - Sphagnum magellanicum MG (SPAdes) (version 2) | ecosystem: Host-associated > Plants > Peat...
TCACCAAAATATGTGAAAAAAAAAAAAAAAAGATGCAACCAACCCCTCGTATTTGGGTTTTTTTCTCGGTTCGGTTCGGTTTTGATTTGATTTGATTTGATTTGATCTGGGAAGTGAGCATTTTTACAAATGGATTGAAAGATATCCGGTTCGGTTCCTATGGTGAAAATGATAATTATATTTACAACTTCCGACTTCTCACTTCCGGCCACATTTGCCCTTCCAATGAAGACTCCACAACATGGGACTTGACTCGACCTGACTCAACTTGACTTGACTCGACTCGGGATTATATTTATTCTGTAATAATTTCTCTAAAAATAATTACGGCATTTTATTTTTTATTTTTAAAAAAAAATTCCGTACTACTCTGCAAAAGAACTGCCGAGAAAAACCGTCGAGATGCATGTTCGACAGTGAAGCACAATAAGAGAAGACCGGCCAGCTTTAATCGGAAGCCCATAAGGAACTTCAAGAGAGTTCTTGAGTTATGTCCGGACTGACTGACTGACTGACTGACTTCACGGAGTTTTTTGGCAAAAATTAACTTATATGATAATTAATTGTCATGGAAATTGTTTGTAGCCATTTTTAACACCGTCCCATGAGAATTCATCACTTGCAAAAACAGCTTTCTCTCTTTTGTCAAGCCAAAAACCAAAAAAAAAACAAAATTTATCGTCCACAAGAAGATTTAGCCATAATTGGCCATATTTTTGGCTATAGATCAGACATGAGAGTTAAAAAAAACCTGGGTCTTTTTTTAAAAATTTTAAAAGTTTACGGACTTATCGCCATGGCCCCCCACAAACAACCCAACACAAGAAAAAAAAAAAAATCATTGCAGGATTGAAAATGATTTGTCATCCGGAAGTTTTAAATACTCTGTATAGACGGCAAGCCCTCGGGTGTCTGACTCCAATGCCGATTGGATGTTTTCATCCCAATCCCATCCATCCATCCATCCCAATTGGATGTTTCTTATGCAATATTTCTTGTCATATCCGTCCATCCCGATTGGATGTTTCTTATGTAATATTTCTTGTCATATCCATTTTCATCCTAATTGGATGTTTCTCATTTAATATTTCTTGGCATATCTGTCCATCCCAGTTGGATGATGTTTCTTTTTCTTTTTTGTTGGCATATCCGTTCGTCCGTCCATCCCAGTTGTATTTTTGTTATGTAATATTTCTTGGCATATCTTTTCATCCCTTTTTGGGTGCAATCTGTCCATAGCGATTGGATGGATTGGATGGATTTTTTTTCTTTTGTATTTTTCATCACATCCATCCATCATCCCAATTGGGGATTTTTTTAAACCAGCCCTTACAACTTAGTTCACAATTACTTACCACCACACTAGGCTACAATATAATATTTCCCCACAAAATACATGGATGAAAAACTGATAAATGAATGTGAATGAATGAATGAATGAATGAATGAAGAAGTCGCCATGTATCTTCACGAGGATTGTAGATGGATGAGAGTCAGTGGATGAATGAATGAAGAAGTCAACATATCTCGTCTTTCCACAGGACATACGGATGAACAAATGAATGAATGAATGAATGAATGAATGAAGAAGTCACCACGGGTATCCTCGCAGGACAAATGGATGAATAAACGGTGAACGAACGAACGAACGAACGAATGAATGGATGAATGAAGAAAGCCCATTTTCTCATCAAATGTGCACCAGGACAGCCCCCCAACCCCGCCCCATCCCAAAGTTCCCCTTCTCGTTCCCAATTCGTTCGTTCACACGTAGGTAGTAGTAAAAACAAGGCGTGGGAACAAAGGAACAAACGCCCCAGTTGTCTGCCGGCCGTCACGTTCCCTCTACGTTCACAAGTAGTAGTAGTTCACAAAGCCAGTCTTGCCCTGCACGTTCCCAGTCTTGTGCATTGAGCTCCCAATGAGTGAGTTCCCGATAAGTTATCAATGATTTCACATGGATTGGGAACAAGAACGCTCCAGCCTTCTGCTTTGAGTTCCCAATGAAAGAGAGCGTGGGGAACAACACCCAGTCTGCCGTTTGTTTGCTTTGGTTTCTCCGTTGTGCTCGCTGCGTCGCCGTCGTCGCCGTTGTTGTCGCCGTCGTCGTCGTCGTCGCTCGCTCGCTCGCTCTCCCTCTCGCGGAGGCTTGCTTGCTTGCTTGCTTTCTTGCTTGATTTCTAAGATTGCAGTTGCAGCGAGCAAGAGCTCGCATCCCGAGGATTTTTTTCCTCTACAACAATAAGCACGCCGGATGTGTGTGCAATCGATTGAGTGCAGTACACATGCAGAGAATCCGAAGATCCAGCTGAAGAGCTTTGAGGTAAGTCAGTTGGGTGGAGCTTCATTCGCAACTGGAGAAAGCTGCACCATGTGCATAGAAAGAATGCTGCCCTATTTTTCTTTTTCTTCTTCTTTTGTGGGTTTTTTTCGGGTGCCGAAGTTTCTCCAGTAGAATGTGAGCTTTCTTCTTGTGAGTTAGTCATGTCTGTAGTTTGGCGGGGAAGCTGGGTTGTAAGCTGGCCGCAGCCGGCCCGGGGAAAGGAAAAAAGGATCCTCCCACCTTCTTCTTGTAGCTGAGTGTGTGTCACAGACAAGAAGAAGGGTAGATAGATCCAGCTGCTGCTAGAGTGGCGGGTGGGGTGGTCATGGACTACCAAGTGTTTCTGGTACGACAACAGACTGGCCGCTCGTCCACGCGAGGAGGAGGAGGAAGTACACGTCTTCTTCTTCTTCTTCTGCGAGTACTCGAACATGGAATCTCCGTGTCACCATTGTCGTCATCAGCAGCGGCAGCGACCAACAATTTGGTCGCTGAGGATTACATCAGCTTCGAGCACATTGCCAAAGTCACGGCCTCCCAAGATGATCCTACGGAGCTCTCTTTGGAAGTCCTGGACTGCACACCTGCTGCTGCTTCTTCCAAGAAGCAACAAGCAGTAGCTCATGGTCACCATCACCACGGCAGTAGCGGCAGCAGCTACCACACTCTTCGCTTCTTCTGTGACTCCAGATCTCAGCTCCTCACTGTTCTTTTCAACCGAATTGACGATGTCAATGGCATTGGTAAGCTTCTCATCATCTGCTGCTGCTGCTCCTCATGACCATTATCTCATAACTACATCTCCATTTCACTAGCAAACAAACTGTTAGTAATCTGTGCTGCATTTCCTAAGAATCTATGAAGAATTTGTGCCCCATTTCCTAAGAATCTGTTGAAGAATTTGTGCTCCATTTCCTAAGAATATGTAAGGCATCTGTGCTCCATTTCCTGCTGCTTCTCACAAACTGTAAGAATTTGCAACAGAGGAATTAGGGTTGAATGAACAATTTGGTTTTGTTTTTGATCTTGTGGAGAATGATAATTTCTCTCTGCCATTTCAAAGATACCCAAAATCGTTGTGGCACATTTTCAAGGATACCCAAAATCATTGTTGCACATTTCAAAGAGAGCCAAATTGTGGTTGTGCATTTTCAAAGAGACCCGAATTGTCATTGCACATTTTCAAGGAGACCTGAATTGTGTGGAAAGATAACCTTTGAGTTGAAGAGAATGAAGACCTGGTTGAAGAATGTTGCACATAATTATGTTGTTTTTTTCCTTTTCTTTTTAATAATTGTTCAAAGAAGAATTGGATCCCAAGGAGTCTTAAGGTGCACATGACTAGTAGAAACCTTTACATACATACATGTCTGGATGCTTACTACATGTGTTTGTGTGGGGCGGTTTTGGTGTTGTTATTTTTTTTCCTTGTGTGTGGTGGTTTCTCTTTTTTTTTTACCAGGTACAGATTTCTTGTTGAAGAAACATAGCAATCAGCGAGGGGGATTCACTGATACAGTACTCCGTGTTCGAAGTGCCTCAATTATCAAGATGGTTAACACTGGTCACCGACAAGAGCGACTGCGCCGAGTAAGCTTTTTTAGGTTTTTTTTCCCAATTTCTTGTCCTTTTTTTTTCTGTTTCTTCTTGGGTTGTTGTTGCTGTTTTTTTTTTCTCAGTTTGGGTCTTCTCCTTCTCTTTTAGGTCTTTCTTTGAGAGCTGTTAACCACCACAATTATGGGCCTGAGTGAGTAGTTTTCCCACCACTGCCAATCTTCCGAAAGAGAATCTTAGTACGAGATTGGTTACCAGGTTGATTAATGTTGGACATTAACAAACCTCCACCCATTTCCACCTGGGAGCAGTGGGGATGTTGCGGTATGTGGTCAGTATCATACATGTTGCTCTTGAAGGTCTCTGAACATTTTTTTTTTCTCCTCGCCTTATGAGCACAATTGACTGCATTACAGATGAAAGCAGCAAAGAGGGTAAATTTCCAGGATATTGTGAAGCTAGAAACACTCACAGATGAGGAGCACATTGTGCTGGTGTATCTCAACTCCCGTGTTATGCGACTCTCGTTGAAGGACCCACTTCCATTTTTACTCACTGTGCAACAAAACATGAAGGTGAGCTTTTTGTTTTCTTTTCAGTTTGTGGTTGTAGCCACACACCACCACCACCATTAGACTACCCTTCTGCTAAATTCAAAGCAGAAGGTTGTTTGAATACACATGTTGAGGGAGTTGGTTATATGAGGACTGGGCATCAGAAAGTGATTGGCGCAAAGCTCATAGTAGGAAAATTGATTTTTATGAATACCAAATAGCAGTGACTGATTATTACCACTTCTTAACTGTTGCATCATGTGATCTGCTGTACAATCTAACATGCTGAACTTTCTTTCTACATTGGGTTTCAGTCAAATTTGAAATTGGATATTGAGATTGGGAAAATTACTAGTTCAACGATGCTTGAAAATGTTGCAACCTACCCTAAGAAAATGGTAAGCTCAGCTGCAGATGATGGATGGAGATATCCCATAGATTGATTTTCTAAGACTCAAGGAAGAAAGAGAGCAAAGCATGCCATGGTTTTTCTTTTAAAAAATAAATCTTTCTGTTTTTATGCACTCATAAAAAATAAAAAATGAGCACTTAGTTTCTACAAGCATCTTGGCATTGCTTTTTTCTCAGGTGCAAAGGTCAAATGAAGAAGTTGTCATCTTCAGCTCAAGTGCTGAGTGGTGGCAGTCCATCCTGCGTACCTATGTACTAAGAGCTTGGGGGTTGATGATTTGAATGCAGAAAGAATCCCCAATTGTCTGTGAATTTGAAGTCACAAAGCGGCAGGATTCAACAAAGCAAGAGCGGCAGCGCAAAGTATGCATGACAAAAGATTACTTTTTCGAAACATGGGTTGATCATGTTGTAAGCGTTCACAGGTTAGACAAAAACACTCACTTCAGCTGAGCCGAGCTGTTTGGAAAATACTCACTAAAAGAAAAGAAAATAAAAAGGAAACGAATTGTAGGTTGTTATCCTTGGCATCATCCACCCACAGCAACTGATGATTCCTTTTGTGGCTACTACAGCTTGAAGGATATACTTGGTGTTATTGTGAGTGAGAAGGATGTCAGAGAAGTGACGCTTGAGTTCCGGTCCTGGAGAGCCACTCAATACTTCCTTGATGAGAGAGAGGACTTTGTTGCCAGCATCACTGACTTGATTGGCATCAGCAAGAGCACAGCATTCAGCATTCGGCTGGAATCTTTCTTCTCCCATGCACTTCCTGAGATGCCATCATATCCAGCATACTACCAGGTCTTCTTATTCGTCACTGCAAAATTTAACTATCTTTATAAGTCTCTTCATTGGGTCTTCATTGGTTGAAAAAAAAATGAGAGTTGTCAAAGTGTGGAGGAACTGTTGGAATACGGTGATTCTGACAACAAATAATTTCATGTTTTTTTTCTTTTTTCTTTTTTTGTGCAGCATGAATCTGAGGCCTATTTTTTAAATCGATTCATTGGGACTTTTTATTCCATTCGAGATGACCCTGCAGCATTACATCTCACTCTAAAGGAATATGCTTGCAACGTGCACGTAAGCATCTTGCTTTGCCCATCTTAGACTTTTCCTGCCACAAGATCACTGTAGCCTAAACCCTAAACCCTAAACCACTAGATAGGCATTTCTATTGATTTGTTGTGTCAGTGAGGTGCTTACAGAAAGAAAGCACCATCCCGATAACTTTTTTTTTCCCTGAACCAGTTTAGTTCCAAAACAAGGAATAATTTTGTTGTTTCTTTTTTTCCTCGTCTGTGGGGGCAGGTGGGAGATTCACAGTGCAATGACTCCAAGGTTCTCCAAGCAGTTACAGATTATCTTAAGGAGTGTGTTGGTAAGCTCTTTGAACTGAAGAGTGATAAGAAACTAGGATTTTTATTTTTAATTTTCCCTTTGGTTTTGTCTTCTCGGCACTGTTGCATATATTAATGGGTGAATGAAATAGCACACACAAACATGCCAGAATACAATATTCCATGTAAGACTACTAAACTACAAAATTTATTTACAGTGGGCAGCCAGGCACTCCCTTGCAAATTGTTGTTTTTTTGTTATTATTATGTTGAAAGTCTTTTTTTAGGATGGATACTCTTGAAATTACCATAGTTGCATTGCCAAAACCAGGGAACAACTCTGGCCAGGATTTTGTGGGTGCTTCTACTTGCTGCATTGTGCTGCAAAGGCTTTTGGCATCACGGCCCTGCTTTGAGGCCATTAGGAACATGCCTGATGTGGTTGCAGTCATTTTCCAGGTAAAAAAAGGCCATCTAAAAACCATCTAGTTGATTATGCCTGTTATGTGCTCTTAATGTCCATTCTTTTTTATATTCTTTTTTTTTAGGGTTTGCACTCCTTGATGCAAGAAAGCCATTTCATGAGATATGATCCTGAACATTTTTTGGCAAAAAAAGGACTAGCCCACCCACTCCACACACAAAAACAGTTTTATGGGTAATGAGAATCTTGCTACATCTACATGTGGTGGCATTGATTGATTGATGATGCAGTGTATGCGATCAGAAAACAGTGTCCTTGTGTATCTTGCAACAGTGGTCGTACGAGCAGCCATCAAGCTCGCTACTGAACCGAGTGGTTCCACTGAGGGTGGTAGCAGCAGCAGTGTTGTTTTGAGGGTGAGAGGTTTTTGCCAAAAAGACTAATGTAAATATATATTCTTTTGACCATCTTGTACTAGTACTGGAGGTGATGATGATGATGATGATGATGATGATGAGCTGATGAGTATCTATCTATCATGGGAGGGTTTAGGGTCTACAGTTGAGAGCATCTCTCTATTGTGGGAGCTTTGTTGACAATCTGCAGAAGAATCAATCATTCTTGGGCAAAACTTAGTTGTCCGTTTATGATCTTAGAATTCTGAGTTGTTGTGTAATTGTGCACTTTTTATGCAGCAAGAATTTGCAAACAAGTTGACAGTGCTGAGTGCCGAGAATTTGCAGCAGCTCGTGGCATTTCTTCGCACACATTCACTTGCCAAGAATAATTCTCTCCAGGTAAAATTCAATTACAGATCTGTCTGTTCTCAATTATGATCCACACTATAATTTCCATCTTTTTTGGGGTGAACGGATCAATCGCCACTCTTGGTTGACCAAGATGCCACCAATCTCTGGATTTATTTATTACCTAACATTGTTGTGCAACTCTTCTGCTGGCAAGGTTGTGGGTCTTTTGGATACATTCACATTAGCACTCACTTCCCAGTCAGTGGACAATGAGGCAGGACGTATGTGGTTGAAGGTACATAAATTTTACCCAAGCCCAAAAAGAAAATTAGGGACTGTTTGCCAGAAATGATGAATTTTTTATTGAAACCTGCTAGAAAGATTCTTTCATCATTTGCACTTTGTTGGCTTTTTTCTTCCTTAAATGTCTGTGGCATCAACAGCCTTTTTTCATCACAAAACCTGCATACCCAAATATTTTCTTAATGTTTTTTTTTGGTTCAGGCTTTTGAGGCATCGATGATGGCAGCAGCAGATGTTTTCTGTGAAGTTTCTAGGTCTCCCAGTGCTTCGATTTTCAAAAGGTAGGTACCTTCTGCATACATGTTAATCCAATGACACTCATGCGACACAATAATACACACTAGCATGACAACAGCACATTCAATTGCACTGTGTTTTGCATTTACGGGCACATTTTATTTGGAGATATTGTGATTTGCATCATCGGTGAAAACAATTATTGATCCCCAATTTGACCTTTTTACAGCACTTCAGAGCTGTTGAAGGCACTCTTCATGAGGACATCACCACTTGTCTCTGCTCATTTGCAAGTAAGTCAGCACATGGGTTAACTTTTAACCAATCAAGCAGATTATGAATTACTATTCATAAAAATTGAACAAACAGATGATGTTTCAAGTGATAGAGTATAGAGTCCATCTTGTTGTTGTTATTGACTTTGGTTTGTGTTTGAGATTGTGCAGACAGGGTTTAGGGTTTAGGGTTTATTGCCTTGTTGAGTTTTTAATTGAAAAAGAAAGTGGTGCAGTGTTTTTATTTGTTTCATTTTTGGTTTTTGTTGCAGAAATTATGTCTAGGCCGTTGTGTGGTATTAGTACAACTAAAGATGTCAATCTTCTCCAAGTGGACCCACATTCACACTTTGAGTGGAAACTTGGTCTACCTCATGATGGAAGGCAATCTGGAAACACAGAAGCTTCTCAAGGGACTCGTTCCCAAGGTTTGTTGTTGGGTCATGATGATCCTTGACGGTTGTTGACCCAGGTTCTTTTATTATATCACAGTGTTTTCATGAAGTATCTAATCCCCAGACCTTTACAATAAGTCCCCTTTTCTCATCAATCAGGAGTGAGCCCAATTTTTTGTTTTATGTACCCACTACTCATGAGATGCTGACATTTACAATGTTGTACTCTACTGCTGCCACCCACAGGGTGTAATGCAGTTATATTGCAACAAGGTGGTTGAGCTCTCCAGCAAGGTATGTATACATCTCAATATTTGTCAGTCTCTTTTGTAGTTCAGCTCATAATGAAGTACATTTTTACTTTCCTAAAAACTCTCCATGGCCACAAATCAAAGTCTTTTAACCATCCAACTGCAACTTCAACTGCTGACAAAGAATGTCATTGACTTGCAATCAAATTATGGTTTAGGGTTTAGGGTTTTAGGGTTTAGGCTGGCATTGTTGCTCTCACAAATGTGTACTTCTACTCCCTTGAGCTCCACTCCAAAAAGGTTTTAGCCATGATGAGGAATGAGTTTTGCCAGTGGCTGAGGAGGGTGTTCCTCCTCGCACTCCTGAGCCTCATGGGTAATTGAACTTTTATCTGCAGGAGAAATCAGTACTCAGCAAGCTTCATGCATGGATGGAGACCCTGGAAGTTTTACGGGGTCAGACTCTTGAGACACCAGTTTTAGTGTGGAATGATCTCAAACGCAAGGAGCTGAAAAAGGTAAATTCACATCTGCTTACTTCAAGAGTCTTCTTCTTCTGTGTTAGATATATCTAACCCATCTTTTCTGGAATAGGTCAGGAAGAGGGCTTGTAAACTGTGAACTCCAATTTGCTTGTACTGTCATTTTCACATTTTTTACAGCAAAAGTCTTGGATGGGTGGGTGGTTGAGCAGTTTCTGCAGGATGAGGTAGAAGGTTTTTATGAAGCTACAGCTGCCAATCCAGAGCTTGTTTATAATAGTGCGGATGTCAAGCTTGTTTACTCCAGTGCAAGTGAGGGTGAAGGTTGGTGGCCTTTCTCAACTTTTGCATTCTCCTCATCAGCAAACAAAACACCCACGTGGAATAGATTTAAGCATTTTGTGTTGTGATCCTTCCAAAGAAAGCTTTTTTTATGTCACCACCTAAGGTGGTTGTTTTTTTCTGGTTAGACATGAATAGACATTTGAGCTTCATTTACAAAAGCTAGTGGATCCTTTTTTTGTGATATGTGTTGTGTTGTCATATATGTGCAGGCTCTGTTGTCGGTGATGTCCATCTCGAACTTCTGGTGGACCATTCTCCGCCACCCAATAGCCATGACCATTCCTTCTGGAAGGTCATCAATTCACCAGTTACTCAAAGCAAAAATAATCACAGAGAATGCTCTAATAAAAAAGTGAATACAGGAGGAAGTGGGTCTGACTGATAAAATGCTGTATGGATCACTGTCTCTTTGACGGGCTTAGGGTTTAGGGTTGAGGATGGAGTGTTGTTTTTGTTGTTGTACTAAGGAAACTTCAGGAGTGTCAGTCAAGACTAATTTGATTTTCATAGTGACGTTTCAGTTTTGGTGGGTTGTTATGTCCTACTACAGCTGCGTGAACCATTGTCAATTTTTCAGTCTGTGTTTCAAGCTATGGTGTTGGGTTTCACCCCACTTTTTGGCCACAACAACTTGCCAGAAATCGATCTACGCCTTGCAAGTCATGTCTTGACATGGATCTATGAGCGACATGCAGATGAAGTCACATTTTGCATGGAAACATTGAATGTTATTGAGGTGAATTTTGTCTGCATGCAGCTTCTCATCATATTCTTTTCTTTTTTTCTTCCCTTCAATGTTTATGGTGGATAACTTCCAATCTTTATGGGGGAACTTCTGCAAAGATCCCATCTTTTCTACCTGTTGAGCAATTGTTGGGAAGAGTGATGCATGATGCATTAGATAGTAGAGACTGCTGCTCTAGTAATGCTACTACTCCTGTGTTTGCAGACAGCTGTGGGGATGCTACGAGAAGTGCTGGAGAGTGTACATGAGGTATTTGTTTTCAAGCTAGTGGTGTTCTTGCTTGCAACTGTGGAAAAAGGAGGACATGACAATGTACTGCGTTTTCTTCGTGGTGGGGGTGCCTCTGTATTGGTACCCTTGGTTGTTTTGTCTCTGGCAAAGGTAAAAACCTTTTGATCATTAGAGCTTGATTGTCTTCAGAGCACTGTCTAGGAGTGGTACATGCTCGTGGTAGTTCAGTTCTGATAGTTGTGTCCTTGTTGGCAGTGTTGTGCAGACAAGCATGAATTTGAGTGCGATGCATGGACAGCTGATGATAGCCTGTTGTGGACACAGCAGGCTGGTGCTGTTGAAACAGTGACAGTCGTGGGATCAAATGGGGATGTGAGGCTTGTGAGGATTCCTTCTGGAAGACCTCATGAATTGCTCATGAGAGCATCTGAGCTGGATGGCAGCTTGGATGCCCGAGATGCAATCAAATGGCAAGATGAAAATGTTCATGTAAAGATCCAGTTGGGAATAGCTCTTGACTTCTTGGAAGCTCTTTTGAGGTACTCCTTGTGACCAGTCCTCACTTAACCAGAGATAGAAGTCATTGGCGCTTTTCTGATCATTGCCCAAAAGATGTCTGTATGTCTGTCTATCTGTCTGTCTGTCCATCCATCTGCCCATCCATCTGCCCATCAATCCATCCGTCTGTCTGTCTGCCTGCTTGTACAGTCAAATTTTCTTTGGGCAAAAAGGGCAGCTACAATGTGCTTGGTATGGCAGTTAGAGACTGCTTTTACAGAAATGAAAGGGAGCTCAAATGGGTTCCTGGGGTGACGAAGAGCTCACTTCTGATTTATCTTGATTTCTCCAGGATATCAGGAAACGACAGTAACAATGGGGAGAACTTTCCACCATCTGCTGCATGCTGCCACTTTTCCAGGGAGGAAATCTTCTGCCACTTAGTGCAAGCTCTCCTTCGTGCAAAGACACCTATCTTCACCAGGTGTAGTACCATCATCTGCACCATCTGCCGTTGTTTGGACAGCAGTGTTTTTTTTGGGGCTGTCTGTCTATCTGTCTACCAGTGTTGCTGAGCACTGCTGAGTTGTCATCCTGTTTTCACAGGATACTGGAAATCATAATAACCTTAACAAAGGCGAACAAGACGGCGATGTCACACCTGTACAAACTTGGAGCTTTTGAGATTCTTCTCTGGAAACTCCTTGCCAGTGATATTGTTGATGGGGACAAGTCCAGGATTACCAAGTTCCTGTCACAGACCCATCTTCTTCAGGTATTCTTCTACAACTTGCTTTTTGTCTAATTCCTCTATTGGTGATAGTGGTGCCTTTGGGAGATTTTTGCTTTCCAGAAACATTCATGAGAAACCCACCAGAAGATCTGACCCCAATGCCGTTTGTAGCAGTCGATAACTCCAGATACTGATGACAGAAGTGGTCAGAGTGAACATGGCACTTCAGGGTGTGACAGTTCTCTTTACCCCTACTTACCAGAGGGAGTGATATTGAATCTCATGTCAGAGGTGGGTAGTACTCTACCACTCCCAACTGTGTTAAATTTATTGTTGAAATCTTTTCTTGGTTGTTTCTGTTCATCAGTGGATGTGTCACCACCTCATGTACAGTAGTTGTATGCCCAACAAAATCTGAGTTTACATTCTCCCTTTTGTTGCATTACCATACTTTTTAAGTTAATGTGTGTCTTCCAGTAGTAATCTGATCAGGATCCGCAATATATCAGTTTCAGAGCCCAATGATGAACTTCTGGGTTTCTGAGTTTTCTTTCTTGGTTCAATGTCCAGGGGCCAGATACTTTCATGGCACTTTTGGATTCAGAGCAAAATGGCCCAGAAGTGATCTGGAACACAGAGATGAGGAAGCGATTGCTTGATCATCTCACAACTGAGCTGGAGTCATATGTCAAGTTCCGTGCTACCGATCCCCTGGCCTTATACATTCACGTTCCAAGGACTCCATTGGCCTACCCCGAGCTGGCAGGTAGGGTTCAGGGTTTAGGGTTTAGGGCTCAGCTACATCACTTCCAGCTACATTTTCCAATTGGAAGGTTTCTGGGTGATCTGTGTGTTGAGGGTTTTACATCTGGGTTGATGCCCACATAGTGGCAGTGACTTTTCTCAATATATCACGTTCTCATTGAATTTGGGTCTTTTGACAATTGCGTAAAAACTTGGGCCGGATTTTTTTGTGCAGAGTCTGTGTTCTCTGCACCTTTCTATTTACAGAACTTGCTTGACATCGATCGTTTTCCAAACTATCCAATCAATGATCCAGTCAGGTTCTTGAACAGCCTCATGCTGGTAAGTATAAACCCTTCTTTTCTCCTCTGTACCACAGAGTTCTTTCATTTACAATGTGGTTTTAGGGGTTTAGGGAACTGACAAAACTTGGATCTATCTTTTCTGTTGAAGTTCATGTATGGAGGGAGATTGGTTTGTCACTTTGTGAGCGACTCTCATGAGGTTATGACTGCACTCATTGTCGTGTTACCTTTAATTGTTGTTGTGGAGATTTCTCTGCAACTTCATGGATCTTCTTCATGTATGGAAGGAGCCCTCCTCTTCATGGGATATCGGTGGGGCATGAGAGTAGTGGAAATTCCTTGTGCATTCCTTTTTGAAAAGAAAGCAACATTTGAATTGCAGGATCTTCGGAGATTTGCAACAGTTCTTCGCAACAACTCTCTGACTGGAAACTCCTTACTGCGTAAGGAGTTACCTCACATTCACCTTCTGCTTCAAGCCCAGGTTGGGCATCATCTATTGTCCAGACTTTTACTTAGTCCCCCCATCCCGCACCTGCTGTGCATTGGTTCTTTTATATCAATAGTTTGTGAATCGTTTTTCCAACCTTTGAACTTGCATTCGTTTCTACCCTGTGACATACACATGTATCAAGTAGCTGGCCTGTCTATGCTGTATCATGACCTACCATATGATATGTACATCACATGGAAAAGTGCTAAACCCTAAACCCTATACCCTATACCCTATACCCTACCATATAAGCTAAGAAGGCAGCTAGCTAATCTGTTGAAAATCGTCGGTACCTTTGTGCAGGCACATCTGGTTGATCGTTTCCCAGATCTTGTGCTACCCAGTGACATAGAATCCATACTCATTACATTGGCCACCCCATCTCTTCAAATGTGCCTCGCCCAAAAGGACAAATTGCCCCTGGTGGCAATAGATATCTTGCACCACACTGTTCGTATCTTATGGAGATACTGTGATGCAAGCAGAAGGTAAGAAGAGAATGTGCCCTGCACTGCAGACTTGACTAGGAATTTGTCTGATCAGTTGTCTTTCAGTTTTATTGCAAAAAGTGATGTGGGAATTGATCCAAATCAGCTGCTGCTTTGACTGTACCATCATTGCCATCACTTTGCACATATTCAGGAACACCCCTCATTCTTTTTCTTTTGCTGCAGGGATGATGGTGGTGGTGGTGATGGTGTACCAAGGGCCTCTGTCAATTTTGGTCTCAGTGTGTTGTCACTACTCGGGACAAAGTCGAGAGCAACCGAGAGCTTCCCAGCAGCAAGCACTAACACAAACCTTGAATCAGCTGTTGCCGGGTCGCTGTTTGTGATGGAAATTGCCTCTTCATCAAGGTTGGACTCTCTTTTCTTTCCTTCTTTCAGGTGGAGGAGAATTTGTTAGCCTGCTCTCATTCTCATTGAGGCTGATTGCTATTTGGTTGTTATGGTGGTGGTCCCCCAGAGTTGGTAGGCGTCTTCTATGGGATGATACCAGATGGCAGGAAGGATTTTGGTGGGTCCTCAGCTGTATTGCGGCCAGTGATGATGATGCATTGGCCACACCTCTGAGGCAGGGTCTGAGTTCAGCTTCATTTGCAGTGTTGAGTTGTTTCAAGCACTTTGCTGAAGATCCGGAGTATTGTACACATGTGATCAAGCAGGTATGTAGTACATACATATATACATACACCCCAATTTCACCACCACCCATTGCCAGGAGTTGATGAAGAAGTTGTGGGTAGTAGTAGCTGTAGAGATTCCCACTGCAATCTCATAGATATGTTATCAAGGAGGTGGTTGTTGTTCACATTCTGCTGCTCTCGATCATCACCATATATCCATTACCTTAATCGGTTGGGACATGTTGCAGGCTCTACATCTGCCTTTATTGTTACTGGCAATCCCACATGCCAACGACATTGCATCAAAGGTCCCCCAAGGCACTACTAATAGATCTACTCTGCTCTATTCAGCAGCAGACACATTGGGATCCCTCATCCGTACACTGAAACAAGCAGTGGGACATAACCCAAGTGTGACTCTGCATTCAGAGTGCACTGTGATGACATACTTGATCCCTGCACCACTCCTCGCTTGTCTTGAGCAGACTGACTCAGGGCCAGACAAGTTCACGACCATGGCTAGTTCAGACATTCGACAGCCATCAGCATTTTGGACCTCTGATATGCGCGCAGAGCTTCACAGGCGCATCATGGAGCGTATGCAGGAGCACCATCCAGGAGCTCTGGCTTCTTCTTCTCCTTCTTCAGGGAGTGATCTGATGCAGGATGATGAACTGGAATGGCTGCAGGGCTTTCGGTATCATTGTCTCCAGGACGAGCTCATCTTGGGTGGTTTGTTTGTGAACGGTTTCACCTCTGAGAAGTGGGAGGCTTTTGGTCTACCAACTGGCCATGCATTTCTGGATGCCATGCTGGACTATCTAGAGACCAAACTTCATGTCATCAGTCTGCTTGCCCGCAAGGGAGTTGCAGCTGCGAATGACAAGACCACTGAGAAGGAAGAAGTCATTGTGGCAGCCAACAACAAGGTCAGTGAGTTCTTGGCAGTTCTGGTTGCACTGCGGGAGTGCCTAAGATATGGGGCCAAGTGCGGCAGGCCTGAATTGATCCAGTGTGTCCACCCCCTGCTGCTGTCTAGAGTTGCTCTGGCAGGCAAAAGCATGCCGCAAGTACAGATTGAGATTGCAACCATGGCAAAAATACTGATCGAGGACGATGATTTTGGACGAGAAGGTGTGCTACAATCCAATCTTATGGGTACAATGGCAGTCCAGCTTTGGGAATGTGTGGCAAGAAGACCACAACAAGGACAAGACAATGATCTGCTTGTAGCCATGATTGACATGTTGCACACGCTCAGTGAGCGGATCCCTGCAACAATCGGAGCCACAAATATTTTTGCTACAACTGGGCTGTTACTGCCACTATTGGCCATCTTTTGCAAGGTAGCTCTTCCAGATCTAAGAACTGGGGTGGCTGCAGCAATGACAGTAAATGGTAGTAGAAGTAATTCACGACTTTTTGAGTCAGTAACAGTTGGACGAGTAGGAGCTGCCAAAATTCTCGGGCAGCTCTTGTTAACAGGCAGTGGGTTTAGTAATCGCACAAAACTTGTTCAGGATGTGGTGCAAAAAAAGAGGTTGGCAAATGGCTCCACCAATCACCACAGCAATTATGATGAGGGAATAGGGGAGGCCACAGACATGTACGAGCTGATGGGTACTCTTCTCGATCCTGTACACAATGCTGCTGCAGACAAGAAGACTCATGCAGAAGAAGAATCGCCCATGGTCATCCGTACACTGCTTCTTCTACTTCCTGTCGATCTGTTATGCACCTTGGCACGTGATGCAACAAAGGCTTGCAAGAGGTACGATGGGAATTATCAATCTCCTCGGCTTGTGTGGGATGATGGCACGCGGCTCTGCGTAACTGAAACACTTACCAAGGAGGCTTTCAAACTGCTAGGGAATATAGTAAAGCAACAGGAAGACTTATCAAGTCTTCCAGCATGGTCTTTGGTACAAACGCAACCTGTGTTTCTGCGTTGGATACTTGTCACCATTTCATATGGCGAGAGCAAAGTGATGACATACAGCAGGGACAGCAAAGGAGGAGATGACTATGCGCGAGAGCTGTACTTGGGTGGTTTCTTTGTTGATCACTTTCTACGAGACCCGGGGTATGATTTTGGCAGTACCATTCTTGAAACACGTTTTCTTTGTGAGATTCGAAAGGCAGTGGTGATTGGGGCATACACACAAGTGTTTGGTTTTGATGATCGCAGGCGACTTTTGCTCACTCTACTATTGCTCTTCAAAGCAAGGCCCTACCTACTGTCTGGCCAGTCAAATATTGACATTTTCTTACCTGTCTCAGATTTCATCAGTGGGAACAATCATGGCAGTGAGTGTCGTGCACTTGCACAGCCAGCCTTGCTGTTGATCCACTCCATAGCCAACCATCCTGACATTGTTGATTGTATAATCTCTGATGAGTTGGTTTCAACTTTAGTATCCTTCCTGGATTTGAATGTCCCATCATCGGCAGCAGGTTGTGCCGGGACTGACCCAAGGATGTGCACCCTCATGTTGCTACTCCGGCTTACCCGACTCAGTAGTGCAACCGTAGAGATTGCTCTCAAGTTAGGGGTCATCTCCAGAATAGCAGGTGTTGCATTTGACAGTGACGAAAATGGTGTGGTAGTTTGTCGTGCACTCGAGTGCCTAGCAATGATGTGTGCTCACAAGCGCAGAGGACGAGAAGTGAGCAAGCTGTTAGAGAAACTTGCACCAAAACATGAGAACAAGAACTATGGGAAATGGCGTATTCCCATTGACAACATCCATGATGATGTTGTCGATTCCGAGACAATCAATCACTTGTTGCGTCATCGATACCCTTGCAAATGGTGGGTCCTCAACACTCCTGAAGGAAGACGAAGAAGTGATGTTGAAGGTTATGATGCTTATGCACTCAAAGAGAAACCAGAAGCTGACAGCAATCAGCTCTCCTTGGGTGGTTCCTTTCTTGGGTCAATGGGGCCTGCAAACGAAACAATGGTAGTTCCCATCATTGTTTCGTCCAGAACACAGCTTTCTGCTGAACACATTCCTGGAGATGGTGACCCATCACCACCTACACCGCATCTGGAGAATCATAGAAACCCAGCTCAGATAGTGATGACAGCCAAATGTCTGGTTGCACCACCTGCCATGAACAAAAGCTCAGAAGGAGATATCCAAGGAACACAGACAATGCCTCCTCAGCCCCCCATCCTGCAACAAGCCTCAGATACAAAGAATGTGAGAGATCTGGAGGATGACTCACTGCCACCACCACAGCAACGGTTGCAAAACATGGTCAACAAGAAACAAAGCACACCAAGTGCTGTACAACAACTCAGTCGAGGTGGACATCATTCACAGTTGAATGTTGCAGAACAATCCTCCAAGCGACTTGATGTAAATATACCCACTGTCCCATCACACACTGGTTCATCATCATCCTTAAACCAAGAAATTCCACCAAATTCCTCCCCTGTCATTCCAGATTGTGACATGGATCTTGACCTTGTTGCCAAAGGCCCTCCTCCAATACAGTCCTCTCTATCACCACCTCTCTCTCCTCCTCCTACCCATACATTGCCAGGCCAGTCCTCTTCCCCATTGTCTTCAGTCAGGTCTCCTGAGCCTCTCTTTTCAAAACTGCCCACCCAAACAGTATCTTCTTCTTCTTCTGCACTTTCCAAGCCAGCCAGAACAAGCCACCATGAGTCTCCTTCACCAAAAACCCGGAGTTTGGTGTCCTCTTCTGCATCATCAGCTTCAGTCAGCTCTTCTCTGGATCCTCTCCCTGTGCCATTGTCTCCCACGAAAGCAGTAGCCTCACTTGCCAAGCCAGCAGCAGGAACAAACCATGAGTCTCCTTCAACAACAACCCCTAGTTTGGTGTCCTCTTCTGCATCATCAGCTTTAGTCAGCTCTTCTCTGGATCCTCTCCCTATTCCATTGTCTCCCACGAAAGCAGTAACCTCACTTGCCAAGCCAGCAGCAGGAACAAACCATGAGTCTCCTTCACCAACAACCCCTAGTTTGGTGTCCTCTTCTGCATCATCAGCTTCAGTCAGCTCTTCTCTGGATCCTCTCCCTATGCCATTGTCTCCCATGAAAGCAGTAGCCTCACTTGTCAAGCCAGCAGGAGGAACAAACCACGAGTCTTGTCCTCCATCATCATCATCCACTAGTCGGGTACCCTCTTCTTCCCCATTATTGCCTTCAAAGAGCTCTCAGAACCTTGTTGCTATTATGCCATCTCTCACTGGAACAGTATCTTCCTCTCTTGCCAAGAAGCTGCCAGCAGGAACAACAAACCATGAATCTCCTCATCCTGCGTCACCCCCTAGTTTGGTGTCCTCTTCTTCTTCCCCACTATTGCCATCCGTCAGCTCTCTGGACCTCCGAGTCAGAATGCCATCTCCTGCTGGAACAGTATCTTCTTCTCTTGCCAAGAAGCTGCCAGGAAGAAAGCACGAGTCTCCTCCTCCTCCATCATCCCCTAGTTCTGTGTCATCCTCTTCCTCATTGCCTTCAATCGCATCTCTCCCTGACCACCCTCTCCATGTACCACCACCACCTCCTACCAAAACACTGTCTTCTTCTTCTCTTGCAAAGCAGCTGCCACTGCAAGGAACAACAAACCATGAGTCTGCTCCTCCATCACTGTCCCCTAGTTTGGTGCCATCAAGTTCCCCATTGCCTTCAGTCAAGTCTCTTGACCACCCTCCTCTCCGTGTACCACCTCCTCTTCCCAAAACAGTGTCTTCTCTTGCCAAGCCACCAGGAACAAACCATGAGTCTCCTCCTCCAGTGTTGTTGTCCCCGAGTGTGGTTGTTACCAACAGAACATCAGGAGCTTCTTCTCCTTCTTCTTCATCTTCTTCTTCACCAACACATCGACCATCTTCAACTGGAAGAGGACTATTTGTTGGTGCACAAGCTCATGGTGCGACCCATTCTCCCCGTTCTCCCCATTCTGCCAAAGGACCTGTCAACAAGAGAGCAGCTGCCGTATCTGCTCCTCTCATGCCATCACCACCAGCCTCGCCATTGGTGGGACCTGTAGATGCTGTGCCACTGCCTTCACCTAGACAAAGAATAGGAACTCCTACCTTAGCCGTACGCTCCTCTTCAATGAAAGATGCTTTGCAATCTGCACACACTGGTGAGTTTACTTTCATAGTAATCTTATGTCAAGCAAGGGATGCTTACAAAAGAATGCGGGGTTCCATTCAGGTTTACGGCTGTATCAATTTTGTTATTCCTTTTGCAAGTAATAAATGCAATTTCTTCTGTTGGGTATGAAGAAGAAATGGTCACTCACTCACTAATCAAAATTTGTGGGGTTCCATTGGGGTTTAGGGTTTAGGATTTGTGTGTATCAATTTTATTCATCTTTGTTTCTTTTCCAAGTAGTATATTTGTTTGCTTTCTGCTGGATGTGAAGAAATGCTCACTCGCTCACTCATCAAACTTCTGCACTGCTTCTGTTTGTGTTTTGCAGATGTGAATCTCGTCAACAAATCCACAAGCAATGTTGTGATGAAGTCTGAGGCTGAAAGGTATTTGTAGTTTGTCTTGCACCATCAGGTTGACAAAACTTCTTTATATCATGAGTCTTTTAGGGTTTAGGGTTTATGGTTCAGTTTTGTTCACTCGTTTTTTTTGTAATCGATTTCAGAGGATGATGTCACACACATCTTGCACTCACCTGCTAAAAGCTGAAGCATTCTTGTGCTGCTTGTTTATATTACAGAATGAATGCCTTGGGAAAGGCACTGGCCTTGGTACTTGATGGGGCAGAGATCAAGCAGACAAGGAAAAACTCTGTCATTGCCAGTTTTCTTGAAGCATTTGAGGGTATGAAATTCACATTCATGTTAGACCTGGGTTACCTGTGAATGAATGTGGCACTCCCATAAAGGGTTTAGGGTTTAAAGGACATACCTAATGCCCCCTCAGCTACACCTTAAAACCCTTTTATTTTGCTTCTGTGTTTATTTGGAACCTGTACCACTATTCAGCCTTTTTCTAAAACTTGGATGCAAACTATGGTCTACCATGATCAGAAATGATGTCCTTGGGAACTTGGCCATGATATCGAAAAACATGATCAAGAAATAACTTATGGCATCTATGAAGAATCTGATATACATTTATTGTATATTTATATGTGTACTGGTTATTTATTTCTTTATTGTATATTTTGTTTCATGTTTTTTTACTTTAATATTTATTTATTGTTTGATCTGTTGCAGATCAAGAGGAGCTGGGCCGAATGATACACAAGTATCCAAAGCTCGTGCAGAAGCATGCACTACAGCCACAGCTCTGTTATGATCTCATGTGTTTGTGGGAGGAGAATTGCTTGGACCTCTTGTTGAACGATGAGCAGGTAGGAGGTGATTACATTTTGTGGATATTGACATAAGATCCGTTTGTAAATTACCCACTAGTGGTTTTTTTTTTAAAACAATTTTGTGATGTGATGTAACTAAGTTGGAGATTGTTCATAAAAAGGTTTAGCCAAATTTGGCTATAAATGAATTATGAAAGTAGAAAAATCTTCACGTCCTTCTATATCACGGGCTACCTACTTGAACATGATATAAAAATCTGGCAATTTTTCTGATATTTTTTCTTTGAAATATGGTGATAGAAAACCCCAAAAACCACTTTTTTTGTTTCCAAAGAAAGAAAAAATAAATCCAAGTCACCAAGTGGTGTAATTTTGCACATTTTTTTTTAAAAAATACTGTTACCCGCTCCTTGGATTGGGCTGGGAGTTCGTGTCTTTTATTGCTTTGCCTGACAACTGCTACTCTTTGGGATTGATGTGGGTGGCAGGCCAAGTATGGAAAATCCATTGCAGCTATTGATATGTGTCAAATAGATGACCCAGATGCAGCATTGGAGGAAGCCAAGAAAAAATTTCAGGCTATTCTCAAGATGCGCAAGTGAGTTTCTCTTTTTTGCAAATAATGGAGTTGTTGTCATCATCATCATCATCGTTGTCACAAGCTCAACTTGTTCCCTAATTACCCTTTTCTTTCTTCCTCTCTCATCCTCTGAGGTGCTGAAGTTTTTGTTTGGACACTGCAGAGAAAAGGACACAAGGGAGAGGTCTAAGCAAACAAAGGGAGATATATCAGCCGACCTGAATAGGACTCCAAGCTGGAAAAAGGTATTCTTTTTCACAAGTGATAATTTGCAGTTGGTTCTGCCACCCACCATTTTCTTTTAGGGGTGAGTGACCTACCTGCTTTAGTCCATGACCTTCCTGCTTGTAAAGCTAGTGGGCAGGCCGATTCTGCCAGGTGCGCCCTGCCCAGGCTCACCATGGGAGTTCTGGCAGAATCAGGCCTTGTATGACCCGTTCTCTTGTATAATACAGTGGTATGTAATGTCCTGTAGACATCCAGTGGTTACTTAGTGTACCAGTTGCTTTTACCTACCATGACAACAAAGTGGTAGGTTGTTGGTGATGTGAACTAAACCTTAATGCAATTCAATTTGATGACTTTGCAGGAGAGATTGGCACGAGAATCATCAGCCCAGGACACCGTGTCAAAGAGCAGAGTGTCGTTGACACAAAAGGTGAAAAAGAAAGGAACATGGTCGTGAATGTAAAGAAGGTAAAAAACTCCAAATTTTTGGCAGCCACGGTAGCATCATCATCCCCTCATAATTAATTAATTAATTATTGCATAAAATTATTACTCAAACAGATTCTTTGCTCCCACACCCAGGAGGAGGTTAAATCTAATTACAACAGCTTTGGTCTGTGTTTGTAAGTGTCTGGTTATTTGTTTCAATACTGTAGAGAATGATGAAAATGAGTCTGGTGGGGGTAGTAGTAGTAGGAGGGTTGTGGGTTTAGGTCGGTTTCCCCATCGTAGTAGTCTATATTACCACATTCTTCTGAAGAATGCACTTTGTTCTGTGAGCTACAACAATTCGGGCCTCACTTAGGAGGCGCATGTTCAATGTGAATTGCTCTGGAAAAAGGGGATCATTAAATTTGTAAAAAAAAAAGAAAAGGGGGTTTTTTTTTTTTCAGAATTTATGAGCAAAATGGTTTCGAGATAATCGATATTGTTGCAGATCATCTTTCATGTTTGGTTATGAATGACAAATTTGCATCTAAATATGTATTGCATTTGTTGGGGGTATTCATATTTTTTGGTGTTTACCATTGTCTTGTGCATGTTCCAAATTTAGTACACATGTTACGATTCGGAATGGGGGACCTGAAATAAGCAAAGCATTTAGATATATATATCAAATCACATTTTTCACATAAATGTTTTTTTTCTTTATTCATTTTCCAATTAGCTAGTATTATTATTAACACCACTAGGATCCCAATGCATTATTGTGTCAAATGCTATCGAACATGCAAGAATGATTATAGTACAATATGACTATATTCTTGACTCGGCATTCGTAAAGAGATACTAATGAATCAAATATTAACGATTGTGTTATAAATCAATTATTTATGTAGATTTTTTAACAACTCGCATTTGAAGAGCCAAAACAATCATTTTTCGCTCCAAAAGCTAAATATTAAAAACCTCATATGGTTTAATGAGGTGGGATGTGAGTATGATATGTCAATGGATAAGAACAAAACTCTTGATCATAATTTTGTTGTGATTACTTAGTAAAATACCTCTCTTTTGGAGAACAAGCCACCTCAATTGAAACTTAAAAGATAGTGTCTTACAAGCTTGGAACCATTTTGGTTAATAGACTTTTATGCTAGCCAAAACTAACATGATTGAAGACTTTTTCCTCCTTACCTATGTCTTTACATTATACATAATATAATTGAACCTAGCTTGTTTGATGCAAACATCTCATTTGATACAAATGAGCTATACATGTTTTGTACATTATGAGTAATCTTTTTCGTATTTTAAAAATATTATATTCTAGCCACATTTAGTGTTAGCTATTATAAAATGTTAAACACTAAAGTTAGTGTTTAGAGTTTCTTGCATAACCTCTAACAAGCTAAAAAGCTACTATCCTAGCAACACAAAGAATGACACTCGTGTTAAACCAACATGAAAATTAGGTTAGAACAACTTACCATGGATCCTATTGTCCTTGTGTGTATACCTCTATAAATGGTACAATAGGATTTCAATAATCTCATCATCATCTTGAGATTGCTTTTGCATGACACAATGTTTTTGGCACATTAATTACATATTATCCTTCAACATTTTTGCCTTTATATTCTTTCATTAGAGCTTCATCTTTTTGTGCATTTGTTTTTTGAAATTTTGTATTGTCATTGGGTGGAATTATATTGGGTGGACTCACAAGGGACATCTTAAAGAATGGTAAAACTAGTAAAAATAGCCAAATAATTTTTATTTTATTTTTTAATTTCTCATGTTTATCTATTGCATGCCAAATTATATGGTCTTAAATTTCTATTGAAATAAAAAAGGTGGGAGTTGTTACAAACTTACATTCCTTATTGTCACAACCATTTCAAGAATCTAATTCTTGAACTTTGAAAATTCATACCTAAATTATACCTACTCAATTAATTACCTTTTTAAAAATAAAATGTAATACCATCTAAAATACCCTAGACAATTATATCCAGTTTTTAGAAACCAATATTTTTTTCAAAAGTGTTCCTTATTGAATAGTTTTTAAAAAATAAATGTGGATAAATTCTTGAATCTTTTGTAAAGGAAATGATTAAGAACACCAAAATTTAAAATATTTTTAATCTCATTAAAATTTTAAAGTCTATGCAACATGGTAAATTTATTCACTAAAACAATCTAATGAAAGCTCTTCTTTAATTGTTTTCTATATTTTAAAAAGTTTGATGGGCTAGTAAAATTTAACATGATGTTCTTTATGGGTCCATACTTCCACCTTGTTACAATTTTTTTTGTTTGCAATGCAATTTGCAATATTCAACTTTCTTTTCTGCTTATGTATTCACATTGTCATCCCTTGATGCATTTGATTTAATGTTCATGCACCAATGGTTCATCTTTTTATGTACTACTTTCATGCAATTATTGATGATGATCCTCTGTGACTTTGAGGTTTGTTGTTTTTGTATTTTCATCACAATTATTTTTCTTGCAACACAATTTGTAATTTGCACCTTTCACAATTTGTAAATTCATATAGTTGTCCTCAACACATTCTTTCTAATCACTCATTGGTGATTCATATTTTTACACATTGTTTTTGTGCAACTATCGATGATGATTTGCAATACTTGTGTCCTTTCATGACTTATTGTTTTTATGCTGACACAAGTTTTCTACAACTATTGAAGATTCTTTTTGTTCCTTTGCAATTTCAATTATTTTTCAATGTTTTTGTATCCTCAATGCAATTTTAATTTTTTGCTTACAACATCTAATGAACAAGTGGTACATTGTTTTGCATCCTTTTTATTTTCACAAAAAAAAACTAAATTCCCTTTTTTTTAAAAGTTGT
>Ga0209611_10004120_pt1 | contig 24959 bp, 16 predicted proteins | sample S1TSphgellanicum_3_FD_187693 | JGI IMG/M metagenome (GOLD analysis project Ga0209611, IMG submission 187693) | Host-associated microbial communities from peat moss isolated from Minnesota, USA - S1T2_Fc - Sphagnum magellanicum MG (SPAdes) (version 2) | ecosystem: Host-associated > Plants > Peat...
GATTTTTTTTTTAAATCTCAAAAATCCCTTTTTTTAATTCCCCAGCCCCTTTTTTTTTTTTTGGTCGCCAGGTTGCGAAAATTCGCCAAATCAAAAAACACTGCTCACAACCCAGTTTACCACGAGGGCCACCCCCACAGTGGTTTGGACTTGAGCCCCAACTAGGCAAATCCTCACACTTAAGGGTCAGCCTAGAAAGGCATGTCAGTAATGCGCGCTTCACTTACACAAAAAAGAATTATACCTTAGCGAATATACATAGGTACACTTTGGATTTTTCTGTGAGTGTTTTAGAAATCTAGAAACGCCCCCAACTGCACAAATGTACACTGCATAGAGGTGCCTGGACAGGAGGACACTGATAATACCCTTAGCACATCCTCTCTGCCCTGGGGAATGGTGTAACTCTGAGCATCCTTGGGATTCTTTTGTCAGTGGTAGGGTATTATAACCTAGGTCTTCCAGTTGCAGGTTTTGATGAAAACCTCTTGGTCTAGTCCCAACTAAGAGCGTCTCTACCGGTGCTCAGTATGTGATCCTGCACAGTAAAAATGGATGAAGAAATTCCAACTATGCCAGTTTGACTCAGGAAAATAGTTTTGGCTCAGCATAATTGCACAAGTTGACGCGGCCGGTAAAAGGCCGTCAACCTGGTGAAAGGCTCAGCAGCGCTGTGCACCTGCAAAAAAGAGTGTAATAAATATTATCTAACTGCTGCTCAGTGTTTCTGATTGGCTCACCATAATGATTGGTCCAAGTGGTTTGTTATTAGTAGTCCCCCACCTATTTGCTGTCCCAGTTCCAGTTTTATTGGTGGGGTTGCAAAAGAGTGCATAACAAAACCTGGATGAGAAAAATATTTTTGCAGCGTCACATACTGAGCACCGATAGAGATCTCTATTATATAAAATAGAATTTGCAAGAAATGTTTTTGGCAGGAGTTGTTTTCTCTATTTGAGTGGAGAAGGTTCTAGATATAGGGCCTTTTGGATTTTTGGCCCCTCCTGTTGGCATACCTCAAATCCAGCCTGAGGACGCAACCTAAGATTCAGAAGGCCTTGTATCCAGAACCTTCACCTTCAAATAAAGTATGGCAGATTTTTTTTAATAAAAAAATAAATTTAAAAGATGGACAGATTTATCAGATGCCTGCTTCTCCAAACCCTCAGTTGTTGGCACTTATAGGATTCACCAGTGCTATCAAACCCGGAGTCAAACCTAACCCAACACTTAAACTCACAACCTAGTCTAACACAGCCACAGTGAACCCCTAGCACCCACCAGTGCACCATCAAAGATAGATGATATGTGATCAGGAAACAGTTTTCTGTTGGGTTCCAGTTCCCTGGCTAACCAGGATCGTTAGCTCAGTTGCTTTATTTACTACCTACCAACTAGGTAGGTAGTAAGAACAGCCCCTATCTACTATGTATAAACTATCTACTAACCTAGTAGTCCCCTATTTTGTTACCTACCTGTCTAAATGTTAGACCTACTTCTTATAGAATGGGTTACCAAGATGAAACCAGGTAATAACTCAGTTGAGGATCATCCACAACTGAGTCATAACAGGCATCCAGTGGATGGTGCACTCGTGAGTGGATGGTGCACTGGTGGGTGCTGGTTCACAGTGGCTGTCCAAAACAAGGATCACCCTGTGTTGGTCTGGACTAGGCTGAGGTTGGTCTTAACCATAACCTTAACAGGGTGGTCTTAACCTTAACCTTAACCAGCTGGTATTGAAATTTCAAAAATCTGATAAACTACTTGGATGTTTCATCCATATAGGTTATAAACAGGTTGTCGTTAAACCCTAAACCCATTCACTGTAAATTGCAATACACCTTTATGACTTACACCCAAAAAAAAAAAGGCCCTAAAACCTAAATACACGAAGGAAAACACTTTAAAAACCCCTAAAACCTACCCTACCTACCAATATCAACCAGTTCATGAAGATGGTTATTTGACAACCAACCCTTACATATAATAGAGGATTATGTTCAAAATATAATCAGTTAAATTGATAATTGGGGTTACTATTTTGATTCTGAATTTGATAATTGATGGTTTTTTTTCAAAAAATGATAGTGATAACTTGTGTGATCTCAAAAACTTTTGATAAAAAAAAAACTCACCCAACAATTATTTAAAAACAAGCAATAACCAACCAAAACTGATACTAACCATCCACAATGCATTCACCTCATTGGTAGGAGCCACCAAGTGTATTAGCTACCTACATAGTAACCTTACATTCCCTAAGCCCTACTACTTACCCATGGGACTTCCCACTTAGCTCTCAAGATTATAGAGTCAGAAACACATGGCACTACACCACAAAGCAGGATGGATGATGTGTGGACAGAAAACATTTTTTTGGTTGTATTACTGTTCCATTGCTAACCACAGTGATTAGGTATGCGTCAACCCTCTACATCTATCTACATACCTACCTATCTACCTACCTAATAGCTAGCAAGTCGTTTACCTGTATACCTACCTACCTACATTCATATGAACCATTTATATTTGGCCTACCTACTGAACTATGGTACTCATCCTTCTACATAGGTAGTCACCTAAGTAGTGTGAGGTAGAAGGAAAATGGTTTATAGGATAGGTGCCCCACATACCACGTCAGTTCATCCACAATTGAGTTGGAAAGGCCTTGTAGGATTTTTTGAGTGTAGTTGGAGGGCATGTTCCTCATCATAACTTTTCATCCATGAAAGGAAGCTGTTTCAAAAAACATAATGCTAACTTTGTGGGTGTTCTCTTTTGTTGAAATGTCTTGCCTCCCCTTCTATTTTGGTGATACGTGAGTATCTTTTGGGTATTATGGGAAACCCCCCAAAAAAATCCTATGGGCCTTTACATATAGTAAAGCCCTCAATCATTGATTTTATCGTAATTGGGTATGTGCTTGGTTCCACCTCCACCTGAGTAGGCCCTTATTCCTAGAAAGCCCAAGGCCAAGGGCTTTGCGTACCACATAGCAGCTTTCGAATGGATGATGCAATTGTGGGCGTTGGCTCTCATATTCCCTTTGGCAATGGAGGAGGTCAGCTCACTAGCCATTTCACTAGGGTAGAACGGTCGGTGAGCGAACATTTAAGTGTTCAGGGCAAGCCAGATTTAAGGGAGGGCTTTGTTGTTTTTGGTGTACAAACAAAACTTGAACACTTCCTCTTGATGCATCTGACGCATTAATTTTTTTCAAAAACAGATTAAAAACAAGAAAGTTACAACCCCCCCCCCAAAGTAGAGGGGGTCAAGAACTGAAAAAAAACAAGCCACACAACATTACAAAGCCAGTTCCCGAGCACCTAAACAATTCTTTGTATGTTGTTCTATTATTGTTATTACAGTTCTGAGATGATTTGTAGAACTAAAGGTGGCACTCCTATAGCACTTTAAATCGTTGAAAATGAACAAGAAATGAGAAAGTTAGAAGCTTTGAAAGTAGGAGGGGTCCAAAGAGGGAAAAAAAAAATTGAATTTTGTAAGTTGAAAAGCTTTTTTTTCTTCTTGCTATTTTTTCATTATTCCTTTTGCTTTGCACTTCAAAGATGATTTCTAGAGCTTGAGGTAGCACTCTCATAACATTTCAAATCATTCAAAATGAAACACAGAAGCAAAGATCTAAAGAAGTGTTGTCATAGGTAATGATTGGTGATGGATAATTCTACACTACTTTGCATTTAAAAACATCCTTTAACGTTCAAGTGCAATGGTCACTAAACTAGTGTTGTTTTTTCCAGCTTTAAAAATGAAGCATGATTAACGATCCTCCCATAAAATACATATGGCATTAATTGTTGAACAATATGTAGAGAGTTGTTCAAACCAGCTTTGTGCGAATATTAATTGCCCTTCATAATCGAGCCAGTTATCAATTGGTTCTCTTGATAAGAATTGGTTGGCTATCATCTAAGGTGCTACCCATGTTGATACTCAAATGTCATTTATCATTTTTGAGATAACTCATTTGTAAAAAAATAATTTTTCATTAAAATTTTAATTTTTTCATACCTAAGTAGATTATATGGACAACCATCAGGTATGGTTTATAGGGGTTTAGGATATAAAGAGTTTAGAGATTGGGTCTTAGGTCCTAAGCTACCTACATTTTGGTTAGGTAATTGTTTAGGGCTCAGGTTAAAGGAAGTGGATATAGTTTGAGGTGCTTCTCTTCTCACATGGGGAATAAGAGATAAGAAGCTCAACAATTTTTTGTTTCATGTGTTTTTTTTTTGCTTGCTCTAACTTGTGACTAGTGATTAACTCTTTGTTAGTTGCAATATTTTTTTCATTCTTGTTAGAAAGATTTGCTCTTTTTTATTTTTTAATTATTGCAAGTGTTGTTGGGTTTTCATCATTTTTTTTCTAGGTTTCCTTTCTCTCCTTGTTAGTTTCTTGTTGTTGTCACAAATATTGTTTTTTTTTAAGGCATTGATCAAGTGCTTCATTGTTTCTTTTTGACTATAGGTGTTGGTTGTAATTATTGGAAGCAAATCTAGTGTTTCATGGGCATTGATGTTGCTCATGGACGTTCGAGGTTGCTTTTCAGCTCTTAGTGTTGTTCATGTGTTCTACGAATGTTATGTGTTGTGACATTATTCAAGTGTTTTTGGTGTTTTTGGTGTGTGTTGTAAGTGTTGTTCAAGTGTTTTTGGCACTACTCTTTGTGTTGCAAGTTCTATTCGTGTTGTTCAGTCATTGCCAATGTTTTATGGGGTGTTGCAAGTGTTGTTAATGTTGTTTAGGTGCTTATAGTGTTGCTTAGGCATTGCTAGGCTTTTCAAGGTGTTATCAATGTTTTTTGTGTGTTGTTAGTGCATGTTCGAATGTTGCCAATGTAGTTCATGGTGTTGATAGTGTTTTACAAGTGTTGTTTGTCTATTTTCCCCATTTTTATGGTTGTTACTACCCTTACCTTATTGTTTAGGTTAAAGTTTTATTGGAGGCTCAAGTATTTTGGTTTAGAGTTTAGGGTTCAACACCAACATATGCACTTCAAATATGTCTTTGACTCTTTTTTCAAGTTTTAAAAAAAAAATGTTTGTATTTTTTCCCTAAGTGTACATTGTTTAGTCTTTTGTTTTGTATATTGTTGTATGTATGTTTGAAATAATGTTTCGATATTATGTTTGTTTGTTTGTACAAGACAAGCTTGCAAGTTCCACAAGTCTTAACTTGGAAGAAGAAGATTTTTCGAACTTTTGATTTACATTTTTAATGTACATTTGAGGCAATTTTACACTTTCATATTTTCATTGATAATTTGTTTGCATAATGCATCATGTGAACGCATGAGAAAACTAAAGAAAAAAGGTTTGAAAGTTGCCAAGTTTTCAATTAGAAATTAAGGATACAATGCAAACCATTTTGAAAAAAATGCACGAACAAAAAGATAAGTGAACACCCCATGGAAAAAAAATCTTCAACTTGGGCAATCTTTTGTGTCAATGATGAGTCAAAAGTTGATGTCAAAGTGCCACAAGTCATGTGTTGCATGTTATGTTATAGTAGACTAGTAGGTCATGCATAATTGGAACAAAGAGCAAGGCTAAAGAAAGGTCTAGTTTCATATTTTAAGAAAAATGAGATAATTGTATTGAAAAAACATGTTGATGCAAACCATTGATTAATTGTAAAAACTTTTAAGGAAGAACAACAACAAGAAAAGTTTAACGGAAAGATAGTTAACAAATAAAAGGTTATAGTAAATGTGAATGTAATTTCTAAATATTTTGATGCCATAAATCCTTTCAAAAAGGATAATGTGCACCATAAGGGATTTTTGGAAAACTTGGGTCTTTTTGTTGTTAAAAATCATTTGCCCATTCAATTTGTTGAAATATTTGGTTGAAATATTTGGTAGTATAATTATGTTGTTATGTTGTTTCCCTTTTTAGAAAAGCCTTTAGTTAAGAAATGTTACTATATTTAGTTGAAAAGACAAAATAAACATATGTCTTCTACTTTTAGCAAATTACATTTTTATTATTGTAAGTTTTTATCTTTGGATGTCCAAAGAGGCACATGATGTTTTTGCATTGGTTTTCAATTTCTTAGGAAAAGATTGGGTGCTGAAACATATTACAATTGGCTTGTTTGAAACATCTAAAACTTTCAAGCAAACATTGAAAAATAACTATAAAAACTTTTATAACAATATGGATTGAAAAAAAAAATTCTTGTTTATGTCAAAGACATTGAAGGGTCAAATTTGAATATCGTGATAACTATTATAAACTCAATGGTCAATTATAAAACTTTGGGTGTGATGGAAAGTTTTTAGAGCACATTTTTTGGACATGCTTTCTTTAAGGCTTGTTAATATGCAATTGTTGATGAAAGAAGGGGTTTGAAATAGGTTTCCATCAAATTTGCCTAGGTAGATTTGTAAAAATGTATAACATGGAATAAAAAGTTAGGGGAAAAAACAAGACTAATGAAAGGTTGCATTATTGCAAGCCTAAGGCTTGAGAATTTGAACACACTAGTTAAAACAAGGTAAAATGCCAATTGTTATATTTTGGTTTTTTGTTTTTTTCCATTGATTTGAATTTTGTTGCTCCAAATTTTTGCCTTATGATTGGAGATTTGATTTGTGCAAGTTTGCAAAAAAAGCAATCATGTTTTAGGAAGTTTTTCAATTGAAAAAATCATTGCCATTTATTATAATAGGCAAATTGGTCCTAAAATTATTGGTTATGTCCTTTCACATGGCATATATCATAAATTATTATAAATGTTTTCCCTATTGTTCTAATTGCTTGTGTTTTAAACCAATCAAGAAGTCATTGGGTCATTGGTTGTTGAATGATGCCTTGAATGCAATTGTATCCATGAGTTTTAAACTAAAAGAAGAATTGTGGTCTTGATGCTCTTGAAAATAATTATAGTTGTTTTCCAAGTAGGAGTAGTGAAAATATGTGTAACAACAATGGAGGTTCAAAGAAAAGGAAAAACAAGAAATGTAGCAAGAGTGGAGATGCTTAAGAAAAATGAATCTTAGTTAAGATTTGTTGCAATCAATCCATGATGAAGTAGAACCAATAGTAAAAGAAAAAGGGGAAAGTAAGGGAAAAAGGGGTTGGAAGGTGGTGAAAAGTAAGGAACTAAAGAAAATTGATAGTTGAGACGAGGTGAAGGAGGAATTAGGGAATAGTAACTTAGTAGATGGGGAGGATTATAAGGATTGGAGCACATCTAGTAGTAGACAGTGAAAAAAAAATGGTGAAAAAAATTCAATTAAAGTTAATTTTACTTTTTTCAACTTGCACCCAATGTATTGGTTTTGGTTAGGGCTTTTGTTTCATTTTGAGCTTGTGTTTTAATGAAACCTCTGGGATTTCAATGAGATTGATTGTTGGACTTAAACTTGTGGGCATCAACCTATTAGAAAAAACTTTGGACTTTTTGTAGGTTCTTTTTTCAAGGGTCGAAGTTCTCGTGGAATATGAGAAAGTAGAGTGGCTTCTTAAGTGTGTGGGCCTAGAACTTGAAGATAATTTTCCTGATTGAAAAGTTTGTCCCAAAAAAAAAACCAATTAACATTTTTTTGGGTCATTGTTCTACATAGTTATTAAAGTGGATTGAGATCTTTGTGAAAAGGGTATTTAGTCCACCATAGTTGTTTTTTAAAAAACTTTTGTGTAATGTTACCTATTTCAAGTCCTTTAGGATTGGGAACAAAAAGTGAAACTTATAATATTTTAGCATTAGGATGTTTATGTCATGTTGAACCCAACACAATAGTGATTATGCCATTCAAGCCTCTAATGAAATTAAGATTTGGCTTTGGCATAATGCCCTAACCAAGGATCTTTAAGTAGTTTCTTATATTTTTCCTTTCAATCTTTTTAATCTTCTATGGTTGGTTTTGTAAATTGAGATTGCCTTGTAGCAATAGGTATTTCTTTAATAGGTGGGGCATGTGCTCCTATTAGGCATCTTTCCTCATGGGCATTAAATGTCCCATGTCCCTTAGTTCATTATGTCCCATCAAACCTTGTTGTTCCCATTGCCCATTTTCTTTCTCATGTGCCACCATAGACTTAGTTTTCACCCCATTTCCCATGCACACCACACACCTCCCACTAGTTCCCCTTCCCATTTTAACAAACCACACACCACCCACTAATTCCCTTTATTGGATCCCAGCCCTTCGTGTGAATGTGGGGCCCCAACTTTACACTTTCCTAAACCCCTTTGATCATGCACATGTAGGACCTTTTCCCCTTTCCACTTTATCGACTCCTCTAGTTGCACATGATTAGACCCCCCAACCTTCATATCTTTGACACATTTGCAACCTCCACCTAAAGTCTCTTGCCCCACCATTTGGCACCAATTTACCAGTCAAGGGTTAGCTTGTTATTAACATTTTGATCAAGCACCCAATTCATCTATCCAAACCCCCATGACCATCCCAACTTAATACCTCCCCTTGTTCCCACCTTGTTTGCATACACTTGGATTTGGGTTTTGTCTTTGGATGTCCTCGGTCCTTCATTTAGGCTTTCGTCATCTTTGATTTTATAATTGCATCCTTATTGTTTTATGATGTGATGCATAAGTGGCATTTTGTTTTCCATTGGATAAGTTAGCGCAAGACCTTATGATGGTAGTTTGGCATTTACCCCAATGGTGTCTTACTTTGCCCCTTCATGGTGGGGTAACAAGGCATAAAGAAACACGAATTCAACTTAAATGTTTTCTAGTAGGCGATTGAGTGAACTTACAAGAATAATTTTCTTTGCGAGCCCAAGCTTTGGCAGCAAGTTCGTGTTCAATGCCTCTTCCCCAACATGATCCCATAACTCATAAATGCCTTCTTTGTAGTTTAGTTTTTAGATGCGTAAAGGAATATTCTAAAACAACCCACGACTTGGCACCATTTTCTTTTACACCCATGTCCTTTGACACCACCTTAGCTCTCACCACACTACACCTTGAATTAAATAGCTATTTCTAACTTTTCCTAAAAGATTACAAACTAGACCAAGACCTTGAACTTATTTTTAATTCCTTCAAACTAGTATTCCAATGCATGCCCCATATGTCGACAAGTTGTCCTTCTGGGATGGTTTTTGAATACCTTCGGGATTATTTTCACCTAAAAGATTTAATGACTAGATTCCTTTAATTATTTTAGCTTTATTCTCATATTGCTAAATGTCACATTCCACTTCGAATTACATGTGTCTTTGGCGCAACCCACCTCTTAGCCATGACCAAGTCTTTAGGTGAAGTTTGTCCCATTACAATGTGGGAAACATTGTATTAATTCACAAGTCACGCTTTATGCCATTAATTTTGTGACACCTTTGCAACATATTTTCCCCACACTAATTCGGAGTTGCAATTAAGGGCGGTTGTGAAACAATAGTCCATGGCATCATGTGCACCCTAGACCTTTAACTCAACTAAGTTATTCTCTAACTAGACGTGGCAAACACCTTCAATTTCGATGTCAAAATGGGTCATATTTCAAGAACTTTATGTAGCAAGTGGAGACATCATGTAACTCATCCCTTTTTTTCGTGCATTCTATGCATTTGAGTCTCCCTTATTTTACAACCATTGTAATTATGAAGGCAATGTCACAGTCATCCCCTTTACCATGGGAACTTGCTAAGATGATCCTTTGGGAGGGGCACTTTTCACATTAGCCCACTTTAGGGCTTTGTGTTCTACAAGTAATCATTTCCTTTTTAGTTTATTTCCATTCATTGTGGACGACATTCACATCATAGGTCCCCCTTTTATTGTATCATTTGCATATGAACATTTCCAGACTGAATTTCATGTAATAGGTCTTTCTATCCAACTTCATAAATGTGTAGCATGGTCATCCTTTGGCCTACCACTTGACTTCAACACCCCATCCTAGTTTACCACCCCATTAAGTGGAATTAGAGTTTTGGGAGTTCCATTAAGCGTTTCATTATTTACATCATCCTTCATCAAATATGCCCTATTAGAGGATGTTCAACATGTGGATCTTTTCCCTAGAATGGGTGATGTTCAAGTAACCTTTGGGAATTCTAACTCATTGTTTTGTGTAATAACCATCATAATTTTTATGATCTACACCTCCCTCTTCCACCTTCATAAAATCCCTCACTTATTTTGACTCTTCCTTCCTTTAAGTGTTTGGGTGCCTCTTGGGTCCAGGATCCTTTAACAACCCAAAAAAACCTCTAGCCTATAAACAAGTCTTTTTCCCAATAAATTTTGGTGGCTTTGGGTTCATATCGACGACCACCATTGCCTTAGTAGCCTATTTAGGGAGTTGGCTTTCGTAGCTTCAATCATAGTTTCTAGGTTTATGGTTGATCAACGTCCCTTCCTTTTTGAAGCTTTAACACAAGTCAACAATAATAATTTCCTTTTCCAGCAACACTTCAAGGTAGCATGTGATCTCCTACCACCCCCAATTCGTTCATATCCTCTTTTGTTTAAACAACTCATTAATCAACAAATGGTCCAGTTTCAAGATTCCATTTCGGAGTGTTTACACCATCATACCCTTTCCAACATGTTCTTTGACGGGATATTTGAAGCCCATCATGCTTGAATTTTATCATGTTCTGGCCTAGGGGTGAGTGTTTGGCTTATAGTTCGATTAATTTTCTCAAGCTTTCGATTAAATTCCCCAATTTTTTTCATAATGTTTCAAATACGACTTGGATTGCCCATCCCTTCATTGTAGGTATCCTTCGATGTGTGTGCACACATTCCACTGACCTTATGGGTATCCACCTTTTATGTTGTGCTCATGCCAATAATCGTATATGAACCCATGATGTAGTTCACGACACCTTTGTTGCCATTATGCAGGATGTTGGTTTCCACATGGGGTGAGAACAACTACATGCATTTCCTTCAAACACATTCAATTTCTCCTATCAATGAGTCAACATTGTGTTCACCAAAAATGGCATTTGCACCTTAGTTGACATTGTCATTACCAACCCATGTGTTACTTCCCCGATCTTACGCCACCCAAGGATTTGCTACTTCCAATGCGATTCAAGCCAAAAACAAAATTATTGTGATTGACACCCTTCAATCAATTCTTTCCCTTAGTAGTGAAGGTATTTGGATGTTTACATAAGTAGGTGAATGTGTTTTTACATAATCGTGCCAATGCCATTTAGAGTTTGAAAGGGCTAGAAGGCCCTCTTCTTTCTGTCTTGGTTACTTTTCTTCGGCAAAAAAATCTCAATCACATTGCAAAGGCTACAACGATCTTCCATCTTAAGTCGGGTGGTAACTCTAAGCCTAGTTACTTCTTGACTTCCACCCCTTCAAGACACACCTCCCATCTCCTTGACTAACTTATTGTAAGCAGTTGGAAAATATGGCCGACCTACTACAAGAGGTTGGTTTTTGACATGGATAGGTTTTGACATCTAGTTTGAGCTAACTTGACGTCTTGCATATTCTCCTTTTAAAAAAAACCCTTTTGTACATTTTCCTAATCTATAGTGTGTTTATCAATAAATTTTTGCAAGGTTACATAAAAAAATGAACAATCTTTTGTTTTGGATGTTGCTTTGATTGATGAAGATTTAGACTTAAATATTGAGTTGTGGACTTTTTGCAAAGAACATAAAGTAGGGAGTTTGTGGGGTCATTGATTCTTTCATTTTCTCCTTGACAAAATATGATGAAAGGAGAGTTCACAATATGTTGTTCTTAATGTTAAATTCAAGGTTCAAAAGTTTGAACTTAATCTCTTCTTTAATTATGGGTCATGGGCAAGGGGTGCCATAGCTAAAAGGTATGATAGGAGATCCTTGCTTTTTATGCTTTTGAAGTTTTATCATCATTTACATCCATTGTTTGAGGTTGAAAGTTCTTTTGTTGACAAAAATTATGAAGATATTAGTTTAGACATCTTTGAAATGGTAGTAAGCACTAGTGAACCTATGAGGGAGCTTGTTATTCAAGAATTTTTTATATTTCGAAGATATTAGGTGAATGCAAAAGACATCAAATGCTTTTTGGAATGGTGGGGGGAAAATGAATTCATGTTCCCAATTATTAACCTTTTGGTTTTCAAATTGAAACTAAAAGAATATTTTTCCTTGCCAACATTCTCACCAATTTGAAGAGATACCACTTACAATCAAATAACCTTGAGAAATTAATTTTTATGAATAAGAATCAACGAAATGATGCAAACGTTGATTGCAAGGTTCCTTTTAATTTTGTAGAATTGATAAATTCTAAGTAGATTCAGAAAAAAGAAAAGATGAGTTTGAAAACTCATTTGAACAAGATGAATTGAAAACCAACTAATCTTGTGATTTTTTTCCCCTGAAGGTTTGTTTGGAATATTAAATCTTTGTAATGAAACTTGCTAGTTTTTCTAGGCCTATGAAACCTTTGAAAATTTGCAAATTTTTATATATTTAAATTGATGTTAAAGAATTAGCTAAATATAACTGACTAATATGAATGAAATAAGAACTAGTTGTAAAAGAACGCATTGGCACAAGGAATTTTTTTTTGATAAGGATATTAAAATTGATATTTTTTAAATAATAGAACCACCTCAATTCTTTGATTCCAAAAATTAAAACACGAAATCAGCCGGTTATTAAAAAAAGTTAATAACCGGCCAACACTGGTTCAAACAGTAGTAAACAGATGAAAAAGTGCCCAGAACTAAAAACTGTGCCAAAAATCTACACCAAAAGAAAAAACAAACTCAAAAGCTTGGCAAATTTGGCTTATAGAAACAGGAATTTTGAGACAGAATATATTCCATTTTTTAATTTTCAAGGTCAAAATTTTCCGAGAATTCACCACAAAATAAAATACAATAAAAATCATTGTTGTTGTGCCAGACCCATATTTCATATTTCAAGAGATCTGACAACAGTTTTGCCACTAGAAAAAAAATAGCCTGCTGATGAGGCTCCAAAGCCAAACCTTCCCTGCCCAATGGTTTTAATAGCAGGCAACTGGGTAAAGCTTGTACCAGCACAGAGGACAAAGGGTACACATACCGAGGAGGCATGCACATCATGTTGGCTTCAATTTTCCATGTGGAACCTCTGATGATCACAGAGCTCTGACTCCATCCCTCTTATCACAAAGCTCATTTTTTGCATGCACCTTTACATATGTGGTCTAGGTACAGCAAGCACACACACATTTTGTTAGTCCTGTCTGTCTCTCTCACCTGTCCCAACCCAAATCCCAACCTGCAATGTCCAACTGCAATTTGGAATAAGAGTCAGTATGTTGGTACAAGGTACAAACTACAAACTCTGGAACTGGAATTTTTATCTATGGACAGACTGAAGAGGGGCTTTGATAGACACAATCTGGTTGCACTCATGCTCAGTCGTGAAGGAAGGAAGGGGAGCTACAAGAGTGAGCTGCAGAAACTGTAGCTCCTGCATCAATGAGTACTGGATGAGTGAGAGGTGCTTATAATGTATGTATTATATTTGAAGTAGGCATCTCTTCTTCTGGAATTTCTAAGAAGGAAAGAAACTGCTCTTATCTGCAAGAGTACTTCACTATATCCTGCTTGCAAAATTTTGTACTTATGACATTTCTAGATCTCATGAACCGAACTCCAATTTTCACTATCTATTTTGGTACAGTTTGAACTTTGCATAATAACATGTTTGGGATTTTATTGAAGATGGGTAGGTAATCTTATTATTGAGGCTCACCGACCTATTGTCGATTGTGAACTTGGCAGACCATTATTGAGCATGCCAAACTCTACTACTCAGATGTGGTAAGTCTTTTGAAGATCACATTCAGTCAAGTAAATCAAGCTGCCCATTCAGTGCTGGTACTATCTTGATGTTTATTATTGCTAGGGAAGAAGATTCAGGGTTATAATGGACCAATAATGGTATTTGAATATATCTAGATAATTTCATTTTTTGGGTTTTTTTTTCAAGCCTTGGGATGACTAGGTAGTTAAGCAGCCACAATCAACTCAATTTAAAAAATAAAATCATTTACGTTTAAGCTCACATAGATATTGTCCAATGTTAAAAAAATATTTTAAAATGTATTTGATTGTTTATTCGTATGTAAGTCATTTATAAATATGTTAAATTTATGACTAGTTTCAAATTGTCAACTTGAATAAGAAAAAACAATCAAGAAATTATAACATATATAACATCAAACATATAATAATGGACTTTTGAAATTGAAAAATATAAATTATTTTTTGGTTGCACCTTAATATATATGTATTTTTATTTATGGTTTTTATTTGAAATATTTGATAGGGATTCAATATATGATATCTTAAAGCAAAAAAATCATAAATATACAAAGTTTGGTAAAAAAACATGAACTAAAAAACATGTTATGAATTTTTGAATGGCCTAAAATAGATCATATTTGATAAATCCCTTTGATAATCACTTTTGAGTGGATTTCAAATGTTTCATTTCCTCATCTATTGATATAAGGACTTGAGTAAACAATTTTTTATTTGATCCTTTTTATTTAAAATGTCATTTATTATATATTAAACTACACCATTTATTTTCAAAATGCATGGAAGTCCCTATATTTATGATCATGAGGGCTTGAAATTGAAAAAAAACTTGAAACTATAAACTTTGAACATGCTTTTGATCTTAGAAAATACATGAATTTTTGTCATATAAAAAAATGTAAGGTTACACTTTCATGAAAATTGGATGTGATGCAATGTTTAATGTTAAAAATTGTATATATATATATATATATATAAATATATAACATGTTATTTGTTATTTTAACATCAATTTCCTTAAACATTGAACACATTATGCCAAATTAATGTTATAAAAGAAATTAGCATTGAAAAAATATTTTGACACTAAGAGATTTTTCATCAAATGGATGATAAATTCTTTGGATTTATCTAAAATCTATGGCTTCAAGCCATGTATATTTGTGTGCCCTAATTTTTTTAAGTATGAAAAGACACTTAATTTAAGAATCCTTAATTCTTGTCCTAGAATGGTTGAGATTGGAGAAGGCAAGAATTTCGCACATTTTTTCTGTTCATTTTTTCAATCATGATATTTACATTGATGGTCGGCTTTCTATTCAAGGGGTTAATAGGGTTCTCATTCCTCCTCCACCTGCTAGCAAAACACCAACATTGGCTCCTTCAACATAAGACCAAGAAGAAGGTAGGTTTCTTTCAAAGCCCCCAAAGTCTCAAATTTCTTATTTGTTTTTTACTAATCCAACATGGGTGAATTTTTTTTGTGGTTTGTAAGAAAGTTGCAAAAGCTTTTGATCTGTTTTGCATTTGGATTTTGCTTTTTCAAAGCTACCATGGCTTGGAAGAAGCAATATGCCTATTACATTGAAAGCTTTTTGTGGACCTACATTGCTGATGTTTTTTAACAGGCATGATGATTCTTAGTCTTATAATCCCCCATTTTTCTCTTGCACATGTGTCTGGGGTTTGTGGAATGAACAACAAAAGTGTCATAGAGATGATCAGTGAGAGAAGATGCCATTATTATGTATTTGGGTCACTTCTTCAAAGCTACCATGGCTTGGAAGCCATATGGCTATTACATTGAAAACTTTTTGGGGACCTACATTGTTAATGTTTCTTGAAAAGCATAATGATTTTTAGTCTTGTAATTCCCCATTTTTCTCTTGCAAATGTGCTTGGCTATTTTTCACAATTTGCAAGATAAAGCCTTTTTTATGTGTTATGTATTTAGGGTTGCTTCTTCAAAACTACCATGGCTTGGAAGCCATATATTACATTGAGAGCTTTTTGGGGACCTACATTTGCTGATACTACTTGGTAGGCATGATTGAATCTTGTAATTCCCCATTTCTTTCTTGCAATTGTGTTTGTGATTTGTGGCACAAGTAACAATCATGTCACATAAATGAAAAATTGTGTCACAGAAATGATGAGTGAAAGAAGAAGATGCCATTACTATGCAAGAGGGAAAACATGGCATGAAGAAGCTTTCAATGTTAGACACATGGTATTCAACAATGTTTCACATATTTTCTTTTCCATTGGACAACCCATTAAAAAATGCTACAAATGTGCACACTATAATTTTTATGTCTGCAAGATTAGGGTTAGTGCATGTGTGCTTGAAGCTTCCTTGTTAGAAACATGAAGTAATGTTGCCAAGATGTTTCTAAATTATTTTTTGGTAAGTGTTCAACTTCTTGCATTTGACAATTGCATCATATTGTAAACATATTATAGGCATTTCAACCCTATTAAACAAACTTCATTCTAAGGATTATATATTTGTTTTGCATTACAATATGTGGCCAAATTTATAGAAATGTTGGTTTCCTTGTTGTTCTCCTTCATGAAGTGGAATATTTGTTGCCAAAACAAACATCTTTCCAAACTTGTGTAAACCTCGCCATTATTTGTAGGTGGTCAATATCTCAGCATGGAATTATCCATATTTTGTCATTCAATGTGTTTGTTGTGGCCTTATTCACAAGCAATGTTGTATTATATAAGCTAAGTGAGGATACTTCACTCATAGGCTTTGAAATTTCTTGACTCCTTTATGAGGTAATTTTTTGCAAAGAACAAGTCCGAGTTGAACTTTTTGAACAAATTTAATCCATACTTTATAATGCACAACTACAATCATTGAAGTCTTTTTTAAAAAAAAATCTATTTTCATACTTGTGTGGAATTGATTCCGAGAAAGTATTTTATTTCAACAACTATGTTATTGATGCCACTAGGTGTAGTCATACTAACATGTACCAAAAGCAATTGTAACCATTGTTTAATTTTTTGAATTTTGGATTGTAAAAAAAATAAAAAATATTTTTTATAAAGTGTTATTGTGAATACATTATGTACATGTCATAAAAATTTGGAATCAATCTAATGAGTGAAAAATACATATAAGGACTTTTAACCTCTTGTAACCATTGTTTAAAAGTTGCATAAAAGTAGCTTAAAGCAATTTTGACACTAAAAGCACGATTTGAAAGTATTTTTCAATGACATATTTTTGGATTTTTTAAATATACACATTAACATAATAGTATTAAGAAAAATTTAAAATTTTTAAATTTTTTTTGAATCATGTATCAAAATGATTTCAAAAAGATTCTAAAAATAAAACAATGGTCTAAGGGGGCACATGCGATTCTTAATAGAGTGGTTGGACCCCACTATTGATATTGTTGTTCTTCTTCTCAATAATGTGTGCTTGGCTTGGTAGTGTTGATAGCCTTGTGAACCATGATCTCGAGATACAACATCTCAAGAAAGTTGTATTTTGAGATGTCAAAAAAGTTGTCATGGAGCATTTAGTGAAGCTCTATAGAGAGGCTGCATTGGGTTACAGGCTACCATATACAAAAATATGTGGTAATACATTACATTATCTATCATTTTGAATTTTTATTATTTTATTTTATTTTTTAAAAGAGGAAGATAAAATGCAAATAGAGTCATTACTTTTATTGTGAGATTTTTGAATTGAAATTAAATAACCTTGGATTAATCCAGAGCTTTTTTACCCGGTCACGGAGTTCTAGTATATTATGCAATACATTTCCATTTAATTTTGGAAGAAATTGTGTTATATGTATGGAACCTACATGAGTGCTTTGTTATTAAAAAAAACACTCTAGCCTTGGACTAATGGCTTGTTTTACTATGTTTGCACCCATTAGGGTTGCTTGAGGGGGACATTTCAAGTAGAGTTTGTGGTTATTACCCAATTCCAAACCCTTGAGGAAAGTCTCAGTTTTTCAAGCCTCTCTATTTTACTCATGAAAAATTGGTGGCAAATCATATTCTAACAAACTCCTTTGGATCCTGTTCTATGAATTCTATTTCACATTTATGAACGTAGGATTGTGAACGAAAAAGTTCTGGAAATTCATGTCATAAGTTCAGTGAGAATCACACCAGCAACCATCGATCCCATGCTGCAATCATTGCAACCTTCAAGTTATTACCAATACTACTGAAATGGAATCCGAAGAAGTTGTTGCTAGGCAACGAAGGATTCCAATACCTCTTCCTTTAGCTGAGTTATCAAAGGAACCCCACAATGGAGTGACACTGTTCAATGGATCACTCTAGCCTTTGTCTCCTCTACTTGACAATAGCACACAGGCCAATGGCACCTAGGCTTGCAAGTACTGAAGTCCTGGGTCCACAAGCAGCTTCTAGTGGCTTCAAGGAATATAAAAACTTGTTAGTCATCCAACAATACTGTGTGCTGGTGATGAGCTTAAGTAATCATAGATACAAGCTGTAGTGATACTTGCGCTGGATGTAAGTGCCAAAAATGCCCACCACTTGTCAGCCATTTTGGCATTACTAGTGTATATTTCACAAGCTCAGATTTATGTATTTCTTGTATGTTCTCACCACCAGCCTTTGAAACTGAGCAGGAGAATGCTCAAAAACTCAAGACAAAATTTCCTGAAACTGTACAGGGTGCAAGTGCGATGCTGGTACGTGGTGGGCAAAAACCCAAACCCCACAGGAGTCCTAGTTGGAGGCACTGTCACACACAAGGACATAGGACTGGTAGCCAGTTGACTATACTATGTACACCTTCATATTTGCACCTGGCAAATAATTGGTATGTCTCACATGTTTGGTTCTCAAAAACGTCAGAAATAACAGCAAACTCCGTATTTAGTGACCTTTGAGCCAGTGTGATAACCAACACTGACAGATATTTGTACACTTTCATGAATACAAATGCAGCAGTTCACTTATTTGCTTGAAATTTGCAAATGTACTTGAAAACTGATAAGAATGAGTGCTAGTAGTTTGATAGCCAACACCAATGTATTATTATTTACTGGAACTGAACTTGTGCAAAATAGTCTAATATGCTAGTATAGAAACAACAAGAAGGTATAAGGTGGAATGGAACGAGGATTCTGTTGTTTCAAGCTTTGCACAATTATGCAATGACTCAAGTCTTTTCTTTTTCTTTTTTTCAAGAATGTTCAGAGTGACCATCACACAATGGCTCAGCATGTTTGTTTCTTGGAGAGGGAAGCTTTTCGTCACTACACAATGGGGTTATTGTATATATCCAATGTAATAATTATCCATGTCATGAGTTTTGTGAAAGCAATGGTTAAACAACTTTTCAGGGGTTATGGAAATGAGTCTGCTAATGCATACATAAATGGCTGAGTCCCAATTCCTTTGAATTGAAGGAAATTGAATGATTTGCATATTCTGAGGTAGACTTTTGTGGATTTAGCAGCAATACATACCTACCAGGATTGAAAAGGCTTAAAAGTTGACATATAAAACAAGTGTTTTCAGCCAGAATATGCAGACGTTACTATTATATGCATGCCTCAAGTGAATGTGAATATTTCAGAATCTGCCAAATTTGGAATATTCAATAGTCAGTTTTATACCTTGTTCAAAAAAAAATTTGTAGCTAAAATGGCGAGCTTAAGTAGTCTCTCCTTTCTGAAGAGAAGTGATTACTCTTCCAACTCTATCGAAAAGAACGAGAGGTAACTTTGTTTAACAATAAAGGAAAGATTTCTGTTTCTTGTGCCATCTGTGGAATTGGTAGAATGACCAACTTCAATGTCAGAATGACTATTATTTCAAATTCTTCATTCCTAGAAGGGGAGCTTTTCAAGGCCTTCTTTTAATGTCCTTCAAAACAGCAAATTTGCTCTTAAACGTTCTCCATCTTATTTGTTTCCTCTCTGTGTTCCTCTTGCATATTGTTCCCCTCTTCTTCTCTTTAGGTTTTGTTATGCTAACCAGCAGCACTGTGGCTAAAGCTTCCCATAATTATCTTCTAATGTGCACTACTAGCAGAAACTGTGCTGATCGTATACAAGGTTGCAAGGAGAATTCAAGTCATTTATGGTGTGAACCAGATCATCTTGTACCATTGTTTATTTGAACATGGTGAATTTGTAAAACTTTGAAGCACTGGAAAGGTAATTCTGCTGCCCACAAGCAGGCAGAGGAAGTCTGTTGCATCAAGGAGATGGTAGGACGTTGAATTGACTGCACTCAATCCACCAGGTCAGAAACTTGGTGTATCTTATGGATGACCATAGTACAATACAGTTCAACAAGTATGGCAGTAACCTAATTCAATTGGCTTGGTATTTTATTTCTATCAGAAAATGAATGCATAATCAATGGGAATGGGTTGACAATACAAGTCTGGTGTAAGTGTTGAAAGAATCTCGAGAAATCTTGCTATTGGACTCCCACAGAGTGAATATCACTGACATTGCAGTACATATCTCTGCTTTTTTCTCTTATGCAAATGCACTGTGAGTTCTCTCATGCTTGAGCCGCGCCTTCAAATATCACCTCCAGAGTTAATCCTTCTAAGGTCGCTTTCTGAATACACTAGGGTTCTGAGTATTACAACTTGAGGTTGCAACTAACATACTATACTTTAGGTCTCTAAATGCTATTTTTTCAAATCAAATGTTGTGAATGCAGGTAACTGGATTTCATACATTTACAACTTTTCGACTCTTCATGTGGCAATCTCACTGTTGACAAAATCTAAAAGGTTTCTAGCTGTGAAAATAAATTGGGAAACCTGTGTGGGGTAGAATTCTGTAACCTGGATAAAAATGTAGAAGAGGTTGAATGGTACTTCATGGATGACTTGTAGATGTCTATCTCCATGCTGCTTGAATTGGGTGACCACTTTGCAGAAAAACAAGTCATCAAGTCGATTGACTTTGATGAGGATGCAGCAACCAGGCCAGACAAATCTTCAATTTTCTCACATCAAGATACTGTGATATGGAATCACAGAATCTTGCTATGTGTGTGAATGTCATCAGGGGCTCCTCTTCATTAGGGACAACATGATACCAGTGATCTGCATTTGAAAATCCACCAAGCATTGTCAGAAATATTCCAGAGAAAGCATCCAAGACCCAAGTGAAAGCTTACCACACGTTTAGGATGATTTATGGTACTTTCAGGTACAGCCCATGCTTCACCATTCAACATTTTCCTGAGACCTACAGGCAGCCTCCAGCTCTCTAACCTAGGCTAGTTGAGCTAAGCTGTGTGCCTCGCAAATCCTCATGAGCAAACTACAGTTCCATCTACTACTGGAGATGAAATGCCTTGTTTAAAAAGTGAACACAAGGCGAAGAAGAGAGCACTTGGGTACCTGAGGATGAACATGGGTAGACATTCAACCACAAAGAAATGTAAGCACTGATGAGACAGAAGTGTACTACACATGAAGTCTTTGATTCTCTTCACCATTTCTGAATCAAAAGTCTCAGAGAACATACCTGACCATTGACACATGGTAACTGTCATGTTAATTGATTGCATCCTTGTGGCATCCTTCTGGACAACAAGCTGAGCACTTTCCCCAGATCTGAAAGACTAGCTGGCCCAAGTTGCCTTTGTTGTACGTGAGGAGGAGGAGGAGGAGCACTAGCATGACACTCCGCCATCTTTGTTTCAGCAGATACCTCTGATTGTTGAAAACAAAAGGTAATACGGACTTGGAATCCCAGTGCATATTACTGCAGCCCTTAAGCAGGTGCAGATAAATAGAAAAAATCAATGAAATGGGAAGATGGGTCACACAAAAGAGAGTGCACGTTCTCCCAAGTTATCCTCACAGAGGATTTGCACACAATAAAGGTAGCATTGAGAAACAAGGATGACTCTAAGAACAATAATGCAATGTCTACTACACTGGCCATTGTACAGAGAGAAAGACGCACATGGGCATGCAATATTCTCAGAAGTGGTACCTGGCACGGACTTCTCAAAGATTCTCATCAGGGAAGCAGTCAGAGGCTCTGAAGAGGAAGAAACAGATCGAATACATGCTTGAAATGCACCAGGAGGTATGAAAGAGAGCAACTGACCAGTTGAGATGCTGCTCCCATTGCTCCCACTAGAATCAGAAGCCTAAAGAGAGGCCGGACCATGAAGATTTTGTCTAAATGGAGAGGGAGATGCTCTTCGTCCACCAGAATTGGAAAGAAGTGAATCCTCCGCCTCCTCCTCATCCGGTTTCTTTGTATTCCTATCTCGGATCCGGGAAACGCTGAGCCACTCGCACTCCATCGTGATCTCCCTAAACTAGGAACATGTTGCTTCTTGTACACCTTATCACTGGAGAAGGGAAAGCCCGGCAATCTTGTCTCCGGAGGAAGTGCAAAATCGGCGGTCCGCACGAAGCCGAAAAGTGTCCGCAAGAATGGAAAAGTTGCTACTCCTTACGATTGGAGCAATCTCGTCTGCGGTGGAAGTGCAAGATCGGCAGGCCGAAGGAAGCCGAAAAGTATCCGCAAGAACCGAAAAGTTGCTTCTCCTTACGATTGGAGCTTTCTTCTGCTTCCGTGGCTGCACACACCTTTAGGCGACTATATTGAGTTCAAGAAACAGAATGGCATAAGCACCACAGTCCCTGCCGCTTGCAATCACGGCAACAGCAGCAGCACGCATCATCCACCAGCATCCGAGCACAAGCAGGAGGACGAAGAAAAACAAACAATCTAAATGTCTAAAAAAAAGCTGTCGAAGATGTATCCGAGAGCCCGCTACTACAAGCACCGCACCATCGCCAGCGAAATGGAAATTGACAGTAAATCGGACACAAACATTTGATGCAACACTTCTTCTTAGAGTTACCTGTGTCGGGACACCGGAGACGAGAAACTGCAAAGGGATAAGAAGAAGCAACAGAAGGAACCGTTCAGCAACAAGGAGAACTCTTCACGTGGACCGGCTGGTTTTGAGGCAGAGAACTGCGACAAAGACAAGAAGAAAAGAGGTACTACCTTAATGCTGGTGGTCCCCACCGCTCGTGCAAAACTGTGGCTGTGAATCATGACCCTGCGCGACAAAAAACAAACGAACGCAAAGCCGATCTGCGTCTTCCTCGCCGCCATTACTGACGCACCAATTATCGTAAGTAAACACTAAAGCGGCTCTTTCTTCACCAATAATCTTAGCTCCTCCAACAACTTAAACAAGGATAATAAAACTCCTTACAGATTCTGCAGTCCAGGGAGATGCCCATAAGCAAATCTTCTTGATGATCTCTCCTTTTATCTTAACACGAAACTTGCAAACAAATTCCACGATTGCCTTGAAATCTTAAGAAAGAATCCAGTGATCCAACAACAACAACAACAACAACTGCGAATGTGGAATACATAAGCACACTTAATAATAAGCACAATGTGGAATACATAATCACTTACTTCAAAGATATGTCCACTGCAAGGTCCGGCAAATCAGCTTCGGTGCTTCTGTTTCCTGATGATCACTGCTGCTTCTTCGTGATGACGACGACGACGGCGATGATGATGGAACGTGCGCTCCAAACTCTAGGACAAGAATCATGAACAACAAAACCATCTCTGATTTTGAAAGCTATGATAACATGATGTCAGGAGAGCGTTGTGTTTTTGTGACGAGTCTACCTGTGACAGCACTATTATGCCTAATAGACGCCGTAATAAACTCACACAAACAGACAAAAATTACTCAAGACATCAGGTGATGATCTTCTTAAGCTTTTGAAGCTTTGCATTTCACAGCAGCCACAGCGATATTACTTGCACTGTAGGTCTCCAAGCCCTTTGATTGTTTGCTTGTTTGCTTTCAGTGTACAAAACATTATTGACATCATCTTCTCAAGCCTTTTGACGCTTTTTGGAGCTTTTGAAGTTTTGGATTGCAGCAATTATGTTGCACTTGGATTATGAATTTGTTACTCGTTGGTTTTTATGAGCGCTTGCCATAGCCTCAAATTTCGAGCTTAATTATTGAGGCAGAGAAATGAAACATCATCATCATCATCATCTTTTGAAGCTTTTGGAAGCTTTAAATGAAGTCTTCCATCGTAAGCTTTGCTCAAGGCTTTTGCTGGAGGCCTTTTCAAGGCTTTTTTTCAAGGCCTTTCCCTGTTCGGTAATGCCCTGGCCCGAGGCCGGTTGCACCGCATAAAGCCACTAGTTTTTTGAATTAAAGAAAAAAAAAAAAATTCATGTGATACCCGGTGGGTACCATCTGAGTGCCTGAATGAGGCCCTCCTAGGTATCACGAGAGAAAAAAGAAAAGAAATGACACTTTTCAAAACACTGGGCTTCATGAAAAAAGAAAAGAAAAGAGGCACTGGGCTTCATGAAAGAACTCACATGGTCGTATATCATACCAGTTTATTGACCTTTGAGAACAGCGGTTATCAACTCTCAGAACCACCCTGACACCCAGAGCAAGGGTTTTGTGCAGTTTCTAAAAACTGCCCAGCAATGCCAGAACTGAAAAAACCAGTGTTAGGAGGATATCAGAAATGGCACCAAACCCCCGTCAGTTATCTGGGTGGCTATTTAATCCCATGACGGCTACACGGCTATACGATATATGTGGCTGCAATTCTCAACTAAATAAATAAAAGAACTACGGTGTGGCTAACATTATTTGCTAGTTCTTCCCTGAAAACCGCCAGTTCCTTGAGACTTTGCAACAAAAGGAACCGGCGGTTCTATTTTTCGGACCTTGTTACAAATCACCAAACCTGCCCATTCTTTAACTAAAAAATTCCAGAAAAACTGAAACTGGGGGTTAGTCACAAAATCAAATACCTGCTGCAGGCTACACAACACTGGTAAAAACCAAAAACCGGTGACAAGCTTCTCTTTGTATTATTCACAGGCTTGAAATTGCCCACTACTAGGGGTGTAGGCAGGGTTTTTTTCTCCTACAAAATTTTGTTTTTTTAAAAAAAAATTTGGGAATTTTCTGGATTTTTTTTTTTTTCTTAGTGTTGGAAAATTGACTACATTTTATATTTTTTCAGGAAATTTCGCCAAAATTTCAATACCACAATTTTTTAAAGAAACCCTGGGGGTAGAAAAGTATTACACCATTTCTCCAACTCAGCTGGGGGCAGCATTTTTTTTTTTTTTTTCCCTATTTT
>Ga0209611_10004123_pt1 | contig 24952 bp, 20 predicted proteins | sample S1TSphgellanicum_3_FD_187693 | JGI IMG/M metagenome (GOLD analysis project Ga0209611, IMG submission 187693) | Host-associated microbial communities from peat moss isolated from Minnesota, USA - S1T2_Fc - Sphagnum magellanicum MG (SPAdes) (version 2) | ecosystem: Host-associated > Plants > Peat...
CCCCCCCCCCAAAAAGGAACAAAGGAATTAATTAATAAATTAATAATTAATGCATATTTAATAATTCAAAACACAAGTTGACAAACATACTAAAAACCAATATTTTCCCTAATAATAATAATAATAAGCAAATCTTAAAGTCCTTGACACTGGACAATTATGGACGGTGTCGTTATTCTCTTGAATTGGAATTTATAGTAGCAACAAATTTTGGCAGAGTTGGAGCTAATTCCAGCCATGGCCAGGTCCCCACAAGTAGGTAGGTAGATGAGCAAGTAGGTACCTATGTAACCATCATTTCCTACCTCCCAAAACCTAGTTCTCATTTTGCATGTATTAAATGCCAGGGTCTTGGAGGTGCAGTAGGTAATGGCCATTGGGATGACTCAGGCCCAGCATAATTAGGTAGGTAGGTAAATAGGTAGGTAGGTAGGTAATGGTCAATTTGTAAACCCAGTTAAAAGATTTAGTGTTAAACCTACTTTGAGACTGTAAAGATGCAGTGCCCTTCACAAAGGCCAATGAAAAGAAATGATTGTTTTTCTTTTCTTTTTTTTGGGGTCCATGAGGAGACATTTTAATAATCTTGAGATTTTAATAATCCAATTTTTTCATGTTTATAGTTGGGGATGTGGGAATAATTAACACTATTTATGAGATGCGGTGGTGAAAATAGGTTTAAAAAAAAAATTCACAGGTGACCATTCACAAAAATACTTGGCTAAATTTGGCTACATGTCAAAGAATTTTTATTATTATTATTTTATTTCAAACCTTGCCTTATATTGGCAACATATAAAAACATATGAAGATATAAATAATGGTAAATTGAAGAGTGGCTTTCTTTTTTAAGGGGAACCAAACCCTTTCAAAATTGAAGAGAATCTTGGACCCCTTTATTTGTGAAATGGGTAGTTATATAAGAGAGTATATATAGAGTCAAATGAAATAATTAAAATCTTTTTAATAGGTATCATCAGATCATATTAAGTAGATGACTTTGTCTCCAACACATATAAATAATGGTGTATAGTGGTACAATGAAACATAAAATATAATATACTTAGAGAACTCTTCACCATATTTGGAGGGCACACATAAAATATAATACACTTAGAGAACTCTTCACTATATTTGGAGGGCACCTTATGGGTTCCTGAGTAACCCTCTTTAAAGGTGCATTCACAATTGGTGTTAGGGACTCTAAGGTTGAGTCCACTACCACTATGCTTGGACTTAAACCTAGTTGCCATGAAAATTTCATCTTAAGCTTAACATTCACTTAAAAAATTGAGCTATGGCCCATTTAACATTGGGTGCCACCTAGGATGCCACCTAGATTTTTCATTTAACACTGACTTAACATCAAGTGTGAATGCACCATAAAATATACACTTTAAAATAATAAAAAAGTATGGTCATATTTAGTGTTTATCTCCAATGCTTAGGTTAATATAAAGAATCCTAAAATAGTCATTAGTTCACACTTTAAAGAAAAATGTTAAGTGACATTAAATCTTTGGTGGCACATGTCATCACAATGATGGTAAGCTTTTAAGCTTTTGTGCTTTTGTTTTTTTGTGTTTTGTTTTTTTTTCCCAAAAGAGGGAGGAAAAAACCAAACAACCCAAAAGCAAAAGCAAAACACAGAACACACAAAAAACCAGTTGTAAATGTTTAGCGACAGATGTTGCAAATTTCTCGCTTTTTTTTTTTTTTTTCCACCCATTTTCTCAATTGAATGCTAGCTTTTGGGTGGTAAGCAGGCGAAGATGTCGCAAGCTCTTGCAGTAGGAAGTAGCTGTGCTGCGGTGATGCTCATGCTTCTTCATGTTGTTGCTGTGGTGCTGGTGGAGAGGTGTGGGATATGGAATTACTAGGAACCCAAAACCAAGAGTAGTTTTGAGCCATAGATAGAGATAGAGAGAGAGAGAGAGAGAGAGAGAGAGAGAGAGAGAGAGAGATATGGAGAGAATTGGTGCATTGAGGAGAGTGACTGATTTCAGGAGAGACGTGAACAGCTTTCAAGTCCTGATGTGCATCCAGAGCATTTTGTTATGAGTTTTGTGTAGAAGAGGAAGAAGAAGAAGGCGAGGAGGAGCTGGTTTTGCAGCTGGTTTGGCGGGGTTGAAGAGAGTATTGTAGGAATGCGAGTGTGGGTTAGGCTGTTAGGGGGTTTGCAGACAAGCAGAGGCAACGAAGAGTGTTTGGAACTGAGTGTGAGAAATTGTGATGATGAAGTTGGGGCAGAAGAAGTTTGGCAAGTCTGGTAGTAGTACTAGTCTTAGGCAAGCAAGCTGGAAGAGTTTGGCAGTGAGCTGCAATGTGCAGGTGTGGGGGCTTTCTCTGGTCGGCGTCTGTAGCGTGGGTGTGCTTTTGTTTTGTTTCGTCTTCGTGGACATGCGCGTCTTCGTTTCCAAGACGCTTCAGCTGAGCTTCAGGCCCAGCGGCGGCGACGGGGATCATCATCATCCCAACTCCTACCACCTGCAGGAAGCACTGATGGTGGTATCGGACAGCGCCAGCTTTGTAAAAGAAGAAGATCCTCCTCCTCCTCCTCCTGCTCTCACTACGATTCCTAGTACCAATCTCACACACCCACGGGATGAGGATGAGGAAGCTGCCGCCCAGGGATCCATGAAACAACAACAACAACAGGAAGAAGAAGAAGAACATGCGGATGTTCACATTGCAAACAACTATGAGGATGATGTTGATGATAATACTGCTGCAACAACAACAACAAGAGGAGCTGCAAGTGAAGTCACTGAAGAAGAAGAAGAAGATGACGACGATGATGATATCAGGATCAGAAGATCAGGGCTGCTGCGGCAGAAGAAGAAGAAGAAGACGAAGAAGCAGAAGCAGAATCACACCACATCGATAACGAAGAGTAGACCACTTCCGGAGGAGGATTACTGTAATCTTAGTTTAGGGAAATGGGTTTACGACAAATCGTACCCTTTGTACAGATCCAAGAACTGCCCTTTCGCGGATCCGGGATTCCGCTGCGAAGAGAATGGTCGCCCGGATCTTGACTACTTGAAGTATCGCTGGCAACCGCATGAATGCGACCTCCCAAGGTGCAATTCTTTGTTTCTTTGGTTTTTTCCCCTTCTTCTTCTTCTTCTTCTTCTTCTTCTTCCTCTTCCTGCTCCTGCTGCTCCATTAGCATCACTGATTGTGCTTGGACGTTCTGGATGCAAAAGTGGGGTTTTTGACGATTTGGGTGAATGGGTTTGTGTGTCTCCAGCGCTGATTCTGCTGCTTGAAGTTGTCGATGCAGAAGTGCGGTTTTTGACTGTTTAGGTGAGTGGGGTTTGTCGGCCAGATTCAATGCAACGGAGACTTTGGAGAGGCTGAGGAACCAGCGCATGGTGTTCGTGGGAGATTCCATAGGACGCAACCACTGGGAGTCCATGCTATGCATGTTGGCGGAAGGTGTAGCTTCACAAGACAAAGAGAGCCGGATCTACGAGATCAATGGCGAGACCATTTCCAAGCACACTGGGTTCTTGGCATTCCGGTTTGAGGACTACAATCTGACAGTGGAATACTACCGCGAGCCCTTCTTGATTCCTCAGACCAGACCTCCTCCACATTCACACCCAAATGTCACTTGTGCTTTGATTGTTGACACTCCTTGTTGGTCTTTCTCCAAATGGATCCATGCCGACATCTTGGTGTTCAATGCTGGTCACTGGTGGACAGACCAGAAAATCCACAACCAGTATGTAGTAACAACTCTCTCACACTTTTGCTCCAATACCCCCTTCCCCCCTACTCTCCTCTCCCTTTTTGTGTGTTTTCTTGAGCTTTTGGTTTTCTTTGTGCCATCCACATGAGCACCACCGTCACATTCTTGTTTGACTATCTGTAAACAAACCTGAATGCTTGCTTGCAGCTGGCCCAAAAGAAATTAAAAAATATAAAAATCTGTTGTGAAATCCCTCTCTCTCAGTTTCATAGAAAGATGGTGCACTCAAAATTCTTAACACACTAATTCACAGCTTTGACAAGAACCTTCATCTCCTTCCTGCCTGTAAGGGACCCCATGTGCAGACAGGGTCTCAAAGTTTTGAGCAGCAATCCTCATCTCCTCCTGTATTGGACCCATTTGTGGAGCCTTGCTCACAGTTTTTACCAACAATTGTCATCTCTTGTAAGAGGACCCATGTGTGGGAGGGGTTCTCACAGTTTTGAGCAATAACCCTCATCTATCTCATCTATCTCATCTCCTCTTAGGGACCCAACCATTCATGGGTTTGAGTCTTGTGAATGAGGATGGTAGCCAGAGTGAACAGGGAGGTGAGAACCTGTGAAGCCCTTAGCTTGGGAGGGAGTACCTTACTCTACACATTCACACAATTGGGTTGTGGGGAGGAAGAGGGAGAGAGCAGTTCTGAAGTTTCTCTTGCTCTTGTTCTAATAGTTTCTGAGAATGTCTTCTCTCTTTCTCTCCTTCCTCACTTGGAGGACATTGTCCTGTTTCTGGTTCTTATGCATTGTCATGTTGAGTATTACCGTTACATGTGGGGGAGGTGGGATAGTTGACCAACACCGTGTTTGTTCTGGCAGGGGTTGCTATTTTCAAGAGGGAAATGAGATAAATATGGACATGGACCTTGAAACTGCTTTCACAAAATCGATGCAAACTCTGGGTACATGGTTGGATGCCGAGCTTTCACCAAAAACACAGGTCTTCTTCCGAAGTTTTGCCTCAGTTCATTTCAGGTAAAAATTCCTATCAACCATAAACTACAATCCTCTAGAGTCCTGACTAAATACCTAATAGCCCCAATCTCAAAGTTCACAAACTTTGTTGTCATGGCATCCGATATTTTTTCTTTACACTCGTCTGCAATTTCCTTGGAATCTTGTTGTCTCTCTGTATTTTGTTGTTGGCTCTGCTGCAGAGGGAAGAAAACTCTGCAGCCATGTAAAAGATCTGGGATTGTGACAAGTGTAAAGATCTCATGATTTTATTTGCACCTGCCATGATTGCCCCCGAGCCTCACACAATGAGCCACTTGTTAGATGTTGGACATGTGATGAGATCATGACAGGGAGATCGTTGGGGTGCATTGCAGGGGTGGCACATGGAACACTGGGGGTCATTGCCACAAAGAGGTGCACCCAATGTCTGAAGAAGAGGCAAGGGCAGAGTGGGCAACACCCTGGACCAATATGATCATGAGGAATGAAGTGCAGCGCAACATGAAGAAGAGGAAGGATGCCGTAACATACCTAGATGTCACAACAGCAACCAACTACAGATCAGATGGCCATGCTGGCTTGTACTATAGGGACAACAGCGTTACCAAGACGCCCAACAACAAGCAGGATTGTAGCCATTTTTGCCTTCCTGGAGTTCCTGACACTTGGAACGAGCTTCTGGTTGCAACTTTACTCTCAAAAGGTAAGGGCACTTGGGGACAACCCATCAGATTTTAGGTTCCTCAGAAATCCCCTCATTCATTTATTCATTCATTCATTCATTTCCTTGACAGGGCATTTATATAGGTGGCTTGCAGCTCTCATCCTTGAGCTATTATACAAATGCCCTTCCGTTGCTCCAAATTCTTAGCCACATTCATCTGTCACAATGGAGCACTAATTTGTGTGTGTATATAGATAGATGGGTTCCTTTGCAGTTGGTTCTTGCCGTAAGTCAAGAGAGTGAAATTAAATTCCAATTTTGACAAAGAGAAAGCAGTTGTTGCAAAATTTGCACAGATGAATAAAATGTGTGAGCATGTCTGACCAATTTACTGCCTATTGTAAATATATAAGTACACGATTGCAAATTGGCCGGTTGAATCAATTTCACATACTCTCATGGCCCACCAAACACTTAATGAAAATAAATCACTGCACCTGACAACCATGAGAACAGAAGAATCCAGATAGAGCCAGTATGCCATGGGATCAGATCATTCTATATCCAAAGCAAGATGCGCTTTCACTTCAGACCAATCCAAGAATCCTTGTTCACCTATTTGTGCATCAAACTCGCCTGAGAATGGCAAACAGGACCTGACAGAATTATATCGTGGTGAAAACACCTATGAAATTGTGAATATCCCGGTACACATTTCTTTCTGGAAAGTGCTCTTATGATACCAATCTGTGCTACAATGGGAGGAGTTCATCAGTTTCTGCTTAAGACTTATGAATGCATACCAAGATCATGTATGAATGGGCTGGTACAAACTTATGGCAGAAGCTTAGAATGTGGAGTACAGAAGTACCCTCCAAGTGGATGACAATTTCTTCACTCTCAGGTGAAAGGCAAATTCTCTGACAAGTCAGAGTTCCCATCCCCCATAGTTATGTCTGCTAAATCCTCCTCAGTCAGTGGCACTGCCTGGTTAGCCTCAAATTTATGAACCTCTGATTCTCCACTTGCAGCAGGATCAGTTGGAACAGTCTCTGATGATATAGGAGTTACTGTCTCCCCTGCATGGACTTCCTCAGATGGTTGTTGGAAATTTGATTCTGCTTTGGACTTCTTGACTTCGGAAGCTTCCACATCTACCATGTCTTCATCTGGTGGTGTGGAAGTTTCTTCAAGCTTATTCTCTGATAGACCATTTGCATCAATTGTGGCATTGGCTGTTACATCTGAGTTGCCCATGTCAGGTGGCTTTTGACTGCTCACTTCCACATCAGTTGCTTTAGACAGAAGAGGAAGGGTTGGGTACAGCCCCACAGATGCTGGAACCGTGGATGTGACCAATAGAAGCTGAAGAGCAATAAATACATAATCAGACACAACACTGTGCTAAAAGTATTAATATTTTAGTAGCTGAAAATTAAATCCTATATTCTAGAATTGATGGAAGTGGAAATGATTCCATGCATAATTTATATGGTCATGTATTTATTACCAATGTTTGGTAACTAATTAAGAAAATGATTTATTTAAATAGATTTTAAATATGTTAATATTTTGACCTTTTATCAATTTATCATCACTGGTAGAGTGAAGTGACACAAAGCCCAAGTACATAATCAGACACAACACCATTATGATGCCCGTGCATGTGGCTGAATCATAAGCACATACTCATGGAGAACAAGTACTATTGCAGTAATGGCAAGGTTGCTGGTCTCAAACAGAAACGAAAGAAAAAGAGCTCCAAGACCCATGCAAGCAAGAGGTTCATTAGCAACCAAAAGGTTGTATGGCTCAGGAGACACCAACCTTTTCAAAGGCAAGGGCAACCTTGTCAAGATTGGGGTAGGCATCTCGAGGATTCAGCAACACCTGTGTGGAGAAGATGAGAAAATAAAAAAACGTCACAATTCATTTTGAAGCAAACCAAGGCCCCTGGAAGTAAAGAAGCATTTATTTCTTGACTATGCAAACGAATGGCCCAGCATAAACAAACTGCAACATGGACAAGAACATAGCTCATCAAAGACATGACTGAAGATACAAATGTACATATTGTAGCCTCAGATATCGTAGTTACATAAACTTGCAAAAGAGAATCTTCTGTAAATATCAAACCAGAGAATGAACGCAACAAAAGGCTTCTGCAATTATAAGCAGATCATATGTGTTTTAAGAGGCCTCTGAAAGACAAAACAGATTGGAATGAAATGAGACCTCGCATAGACGCTGGATGGTAAAGGGCGCCCCTTCTGTGAACAGTAAGAGAGCTGCCACACGTGGAATTGTCAGTCCAGGACAAGTGTGATATGTTTGTTTGTTGAATGCAGGGTGTATCGAATACCAATCACCAAATTAGCTCAACAACAGTGAGAAAGAACATAGTGGAGTGAACTGGTCTTTGCACCTTCCACAGAGCCACATATCATACCCTTAAACAAAGGAAAGACAAAAATCCTACTAAATCAATTTCAACAGTGAACACATTTCTTCTCTGAGAAAGCAAAGTAAGGTGGGTGAAGCTGTTTCAAATACCAGAGTCAAGCCTGTCCTGCAGTTGTTGAAAGGTCTCACCAGTGATGAGAGGCCTTGGTGGTCCAACTGCTGCATCAACATGGCTTCTGTAGTAATCTTGCAGCACCTGTACCATGAAGTGATGATAAAACATATCTATGAAATTCCAGAGAAATCTCAACAAAAACATGATTGTGATTTCAAAACACTCTCCTGGATTTAGCTTCCAAATGAGTCTTGGCTGGGAACATGGTGAGAGGAGACACAAAACAGGAAATAACATGTGTGATTCACACAATAGGCAGGGGTCCTCACCTGCTTAAGACAGAATGAAAGCAATGTCTTGAGCTGCTCCCAATTATGCCTGGCAGCCACACCATCAAGATAACCATAAAAGAAACCACACCTCACTATTCATATATATGAAAAACAGAGAAATCTCCACAAGAATGATTGCAGTCATAACCCTTATGAGGTTGCTCACCAAGTACCAGACCGTCATCTTCATCATGAATAGCAGCAGAGACAAGCTACCATAACTACCCACTGACTTCATCAGCAGCTCCCAATCACAGATGACGGGTGTAAATAATTATATAATAAACCTGCCTGAAATTGGAGCAAAACTGTTGTACAAAATATGTGTCATCCTAAGTTTGTGTTGCATTTCCAGAAGCAACAGGAAGACTCAGAAGTCATAATGATGTTGGCTAGCACTCAAGAGACAGAAACTGTGCCTCACTCTTCATACAAAAACTGAAACTCTTTACACCTCTCTGAGCTGCAGCAAGAGTATCGTAGCATGGGAGATTTTTACTCTTTCCACTGGAGACTCTCATAAAGATTCTTACCAGTACTGGCCTGTTGCTGCAATCACCTCTAGTATGCTTCTCATCTCTGGGCTGAACTCCCGTTTTGATGCATCCTGCCTACAACAACAAAAGTCCAAAGCAAGATCAAACAACATTCACATACCTAAACTGCAATTGAGAGAAACCTTCTTGTGCAACAATTCTGAGAGGTTCAAATTTGAACAGAATGACTCAACTGCACACTGCCGCCTCCATTCTTGCACCAAGGAGCTTGAAAGAATACATAGGAAAAGCTGGAGTTCTTGCAAGTGTGAAGTTTTTCAAAGAACCAGAGCATTCTAATCACAAGAGCTGACAAGATTTGCACTTGGAGTTCGACCTGACAATGTCACAGGATTCTCGTTCTCACAGCAACAGACTTATAGACTGTTAGAGGAAACTCTCTGACAGCATACGAGCAAGCATCTGAAGGCTTCGGCTCTAGACAGTTGCAGACAACGCAGAACCTTAGAGGAATCTGTGTTTCCCGGAGAAGAAGAACACGACTGTAGACGACGACCTTCTTCGGGGTTGAAGCGCATAATCAATGACACAAGTAGCAGCAGCAGCAAGAAGAAGAAGAAAAAGCTCCTGTGCTAAACGCGGGGGGGGAGGGAGGGAGCGAGAGAAACACGAATTACTTGCAAAATGATGAGAGCTCCCCGGCGCAAGGCAAGGTCTCTACGAAGACCTGCATTCGACAAAACCTCGGCTCACGCTCTCCCTCTGTGTATGTGTGTGTGTGTGTGTGTGTGTTTGTGTGTCCCTTGATAGCTATGGACCAAGCTCTCGATGATCGCCTATCAAACTGTTGCACAAACAACCGGTATTCAAGGTCTGCATTCGACAAAACCTCGCTTCCGCTCTCCCTGTCTGTCTGTCTGTCTGTCTCTCGACGTCTGGAAGACTACCAACTGTTGTAGAACAATGCGCGACACCGGGCAACACCAAAGCAAAGCATAGGGCATGAATGAAAGAAAGAAGAAGGCTCAACCGAGACGTACGTACCAATTAGGTCACGCACGCTCGGCCAAGAAATGTACTCCGCCGCTCAGGTCACGTAGCGCACAGACGGAAGAGACAACAGAAGAGAACAAGCAGATTGTGCGCAGAAAGAAGAGACGGATACGCAACAGAGAGGGAGAAGATTGCGTGCTTGGAGCGATGCGCGTACTACGATCGCGTCGCGGCAAAGATTCTTCTGATGTTTCCGACACTCCCGCCACGGCCAATGCCGACGGGCCGGAGTCGTCGTCGTCCAAGCGTCATCAAGTTGCAGGGGGCGATGCTCGAGCTTCTTCCAGGAGAGCTAGTAAGAAGCACAAGGCTGCTGCTGCAGAAGAAGAAACGGATCCTCCCGAGCATTGCTATGGGGAACCAGCTTCCTCAGTCGCTGCGACCTCCGATGTCGCGGGGCCTGCTGCTGCTGTAACTCCAGTAGCAGCAGCAGCAGCAGCAGCAGGCCATATGTCTTCTTCTTTCCTTGCGAGCACGGGTGCTGCGGGGAGAGGGAAGGGTTTGCTGGATGTGGCATTACTTATCGGCGGAAGCGGCGAGGGAGAGAGGAGCATCCTGAGGAGAAGCAAACGGTTGAAGAGCGAGGCAGTCGTGGAGGAGGAGGAGGAGGGATCTGGCAGGGATGATGACGATGGTGGTGGTGAAGAAGCTCTGGGCCGTGGCGAAGCTGGTGACGACAGTGATGGTGAAAGAGCGGAAGTGCATGGCAAGGGAGGAGGACGAGGAGCGCGGGGAAGAGGACGAGGGAAGGGTAACATTGCTAGAAGAGTCGCAGGCCTCAGAGCAGCAGCGGCTGCTGATGAGAACAACGACAATGCAGCAGCAGCGGTCGAGGAGGAGAGGCCTGCTGCTCAACTTCCTCCTCATCAGGCTGCTGCTGTTGCTGCAAGGAACGCTGCAAATCCTCAGGAAGCTTCAAGGGCTAGGTTCCTGGAGATCGCACGACGCCGTGCTGCACATTTTGCTCACTTCCAGGCCGATGACGAGGAAGGAAACGGCGGGGTTACTGCTGCTGCTGCTGCCAACCGAGGAGGGCAGCAGCAGCAGAAGCGGAGAGCAGATGCTGCTGTATGTGTTTTCCCATCCCTTCCTTCCTCACCCACCATTGCCATGAATGTGCTTTGCTTCTTCCCTTCGATGCAACTGTCTTGTAGGAATTCTCAACGGAAGTTGGATTGTTGCAATGTGCAATAGTCTGAGATTAGGGTTTGGGTCTGAGAATGGGATGTGCAGTGATATCTGTCGCCCAGGTTGCTGCTGCTCACAAGTGATGATGCCTGGCAGGTTGAACACGCTCAGTTACAGAATCAGCAGGAGCGCGAAGATTGGCCTGGTCCATTTTCCACAGCCATTCGTCTTGTGGAAGGTCGAGCTGCGGCAGCTGCTGCACGACGACAGGAGGTGGCATCAACTACTGCAGGGAATCTGAAAACAGCAGCAATCCCTCTGGTGAATTGGTCTCCGACAAGGAAGCTTGATGGTGGAGATGGTTCAATCAGGAGTCGACAACAACGACGAGTAGCCCCCTCTCTTCATGACATATGTGCTGAGCTTCTGTGTGCCAATGTTAACCATGTGGAATCACTTGGGTGTGTGCCAGAATCGATGAGGAAGATGATCGGTGCCCGTTTGTGTAGTCGCCGAATGATGACTGCACAGGCTATTGGCCTTTTCTTTGAGGGTGCACCAGTTGAGATCTCTGTCCCTGATTGCTCTCTCATTCCTGAACTGGAGCTCACACAACAGATGGCACAATGCTCCACCCAGCGACTTGAGGTTGGTGACATGGCAAAAGATCCCATAGTGTTGGCCCATATGACTGTGGACCCACAGAATCTCACTTTGTAGCTACGTTAGACTGCAATAGAACTCTAGCTAAGGGTAAAGGGATAGATGAAGAATACTGTGGAAGGAGGGAAGTGGAGAGGCAGTATGGCATCAATATTTTTCTTGAACATTTGAGCTTCCTTTTCAAAGTCTCCACCATATCATCCTAATGATTACCTCACTTAATTGCAGGTATTGGAGCTAGGAATGTGTGGGCGTGGTCTGTCAGATCAATGCTTAACAGCAACATTTGCTACTGGACCAGGAGCCCTCTCCTCTCTCTCATTGGTTGCACTTCGAGGTGCTTACCGTCTCACAGACAAGGGTGTATCTGCATTGCTGCAGGCTGCACCATGCCTAACTTCTGTAAATCTGAGCCAGTGTTCATTGCTAACCGAGGGAGCTGTCAAGGCAGTGGCTGATTGCCTTGGACCCCAGTTGTGTGCTCTCTCACTGGAAGGCTGTGCACAAATGGATGGTCTGAAGCTGCTGCCAGTACTGTTGCAGATGCCTTGTTTGAAGAAGCTTTCACTCTCCGGGGTTGGTGGTGTCAAAGATGAGGTAGTGAGTGAATTGGCAGTAGTACTAGGATCCACCTTGGAGGAGCTTCACCTTGCTGATTGTCGGTGAGTCCTACACTCATAGTTCAAGTAATTTGTAGAACAGATATTGGTAGGAAGCTTCAGGGGTCCCCAGATCCATTGCTGCACTAATGTACAGAATTACCTCTAATTGTCCTACAATTCTCATGTGTATTCATTTCTCCCTGGCCTTCAGGCTCTTGACGGACGCAGCAGTGGTTGGAGTGGCAGCATGCTGTCTGGGGCTCAAAGTTTTGGACCTGGATATGTTGCCCCTGCTCTCTGACATGGCCATCGGTCGCCTTGCTGATGGCTGTCGATCACTGCGGGTGCTTTCTCTGAAACGTGCAAAGTTCAGGTACTAGATTTGTCTACCATTGGATGAGTTCCAGAAATTTTGGGGGGTTGTCTCAGCTTTTGTGTCTACTGCTTACTGTCAACCATGCTCTAAATGGGTTTGGTTTTCCAAATAGTTGATTTGAGTGGAACCAAACTAGAAAGAAGCAAGGGCAGTGCAGTATCTTTTTAGGAGTGTATTGGTTGGTGTGGGCAAAAAGGTCACAAATGTGAAGCAGCAATGTCAGTAGTTGTTGTGTTCTTTACTGTTGTTAGAGCATCAGAGTTTCAAGACAGCACACCAGGACTAGTGATTAGTATTGCCTGGCCATTACTGAGATGATGTGCCAGCAGCTAAAGAGACCTTTTCAGACCTTTTCACAACCTTGTCAGAGCAATAGACCTTTTTACCCTTTAATGATGAAAACAAGGGTACATGCATCTCCTTCAGTTTAGAACCTTTTTAAGGAGCTGTTACGCTACTTAAAGATTGCCGGCTGGTGGTGGTTGTAGTGATGAAGCAGTTGCAGCATTCATAACTGCCTCAGGTAGTTCCTTGTGTGAGATTTCGCTCAACAGTGTACGACAAGTAAGTTTCTTACTATCTAAGGATATAACTAGGTACATCTAAGGAGTATCTGAGTACAGTTCTGATAAGCTAATTTGGTCTACTGTACCTCAAATGTTAGGAAAATCCTTTGTATTGCATGGAAATAGTTAGAAGTCTTGTGCATTGTAACTGGAGAGCTGAATGCTAGAATTGAGCTCTTTTGTCCATGAAGATAATATGAGCAATATGTCAGGACTGCATGTTGGCAGCTAAAGAGGAACGAATGGAGGAAGTTAGATTGGGAAGGTAAGTATCACAAGGTATAATTGGACATAATGCTAATTGCTGGGTGCAGGCTGGGGACAACACACTTGTGGCATTGGCTAAACATTCAAGGATGAGCTTGGAGGTGTTGGACATGTCCTGGTGCCGCAGTGTTACAGACCATGGTCTTGGATTTGTAGCTGACTCGTGTCCTCTTCTTCGTGAGCTTCGCTTGTTTGGCTGTACCCAGGTTTGTCACTTTGCCTGTTTGTATACCTGATTCTTTCTTGGTGTGAATTGATGAAGGTAATGTCAGGTATGCTGATACAAATGAACAATGGTTGATGTGTATCTCTTCTGTGTGCTCCTGTCATTAGAATCTGGTGATCACTTTTGAACTGAAGGAGGGGCATGCTGATCATGCAACCAGTTCCACCACAAACTTTTTTTCCACAAAAAGAGGCCTCCACACAGATAACTAGGAAATGTAAAATTGAGGAATGTGAGGTGCTTTCTTATGCCACTACATGAACTTTCTGTTAGCATTCCACAGCTATGTCTACCTACTCAAGCTGAATTGTCAGGTTTTGAATTGGTCTAGTTGTCTGTTGTACAGGTAACAAGATTCTTTATGGATGGGCACTCAAACTCCTCATTGGAGGTGATTGGATTTGGGCGGGAGAATATAACTTCTCCTGGATACTGGTCAAACTCTGGTTTGTGGCAGTCTCATCAATCAGCGCAGCTGTAGTGGTTGGTTCATTCATGGGGTACACATCTGAGATTGTTTGTGAGTCTCTCCAAGATAGTGGGTGCAATCAAGCATCTAACACATGCCAATTTTCCTTTTGTGCTGAAGTCATCCATGAATTGACAGTTTTGTGCAACTGTGATACCAGCAAAAGAAAAACTCTCATTTGACTATGCTTATGAAACTGTCCTTTTGGTTAAGGAAGTGGGTGGTGTGGAGATAAGGAAAACAGTTTTTGTATGAGTTATGAAATTCAAAACATCCAAAGAAAAAGGTGTCATGATCAGCTTGACCAAATTGACACTGGAGAAATGTTACAATGTAGTTACATGAATTGGTGTTAACTTCTGACACACCAAGCAGCTTGGGATCCTTGTTCCCTCCTTCACATTGACAAATTCAGAAATTTGATGTCATGGGGGACCCTTATAGTGAATGGCGTAAGCCTTTTTCCCAATCAGCTTTTGTTCCAAGCTTTGCAGTTTGTATTGTGCTTCCAAACATATAATCTGTGATGGAGGTGTGCCTTGTGTTTTTGTTGTTCCTCAAGTTTAGAAGCATTTTCTTGTTGCTTCATTGATCTTCTTATTCCTCCTTTTGGGCATAATATATATATATATAGGGTTTTCTAAAATGATGTATAAAACATTGTAATTGCTCTGAGTTGTATGAAACAAGAGTTCCACTGTTGGGAATAGTACAAAATGTCTAACCATTGGAAATGCAATCATGGAATATGCCTTATTAATGTACAATGGGCAATCAAAAGCTTCTCCCTCTAGCTTCTTTCCTTAATTATCCTAAGCTGGATACTTGATGAAAGATCGTAATATTTATTATATGTCAACTTGCTAACCAAATCTTGGCTCACACAAATTCACAAAATTATCAAATCTATTACTTGTGTTACATATATCCAATTCAAAAAGAGTTAACACAATGGCAATAAATATGGTTTAAAAATTTTCAAAGATATATAGTTTTCACTACTTGAACTAGCCTAGCTTTCAAATACTTTTTTGGATTATTTGAACATAACCCTCCAAAGCTCATGGCATGTTTTGCCCAAGGGAGGAGCTTAGATGCTGTCAAAAGTGGAATCAACCCTACCCAACAATATGGCCAGAGTGAAACAGCACCAACTATTGTAGCATGAAGGATAGATGATAAGTAGTCAGGAAACAGTTTTCTGTTGGGTTCCAGTTCCCTGGCTAACCATGGTGGTTAATTCAGTTGCTTGTCTTTCTGCTTGATACCTACTACTAAAAAATAAAGACCATCAACTTACCTGGTAGTAACCTAGTTTCTTACCTATACATGGGTAGGTAGGTACCTACTGCTTACAGAATGGGTTACCAAGATGAAACCAGATATGAACTCTGTTGAGAGGGTTCATCCACAACTGAGTCATAACAGGAATCCATTGAATGGTGTACTAGTGGGTGCTGGTTCACTGTGGCCAGTTGGTGCTCCCATTAACCCACAAGTTATAACTCTTGTATTATTTTATTTTTAAAAAACACTTGTGGGCACTGGGTCCTGAATTAGAGGAAGCCTCGTGAATGTCTCATCTGTTAATCTTTTACCCCAAAAAAAAAAAAAACCATTCCTACTGTGCAATATTTTAGTACCTGGGCCAGTTCTACACAAATTATATTATTTTCAGAAATGTTGAAATTTTCAACAAAATATTATTCAGAAGGAAAAGCCAGAATTCCATAGAATATATGGTGAATATATCATTTTTCAAATTTTAATCCTCAAAATTAATTATTTATTTGACAAACATGTATCAAAAGGTACCTAGATTGGAGCCTGAGGGTATATTGGCATTCCGTTTTTGGAAGATTAAAATAAATAAATAAACAAACAAACAAAACAAAATCCTGGAAGCTTGACTTGGAGAGCAAGCATCTCAATGGGTGGGTGAATCCATCACTAGTATGTCTTCACACCAGGGGGGTGTTTTTTGGCACTTTTGTGAGGGAAGGTGGGCTGGCAATAGACTACAAGAGGACAGAGCCAAATTTGGCTACAGAAAAATGGCAATTCTAAACTTTTTAGGAATTCCTTTATGTTATGGCAACAAGCTAGAAGGCGATAATATATAAGTATGGCCAAAAACATATTTCTTCCTTGAAATAGGACAATTTTGTTTCTCCCCTTCCTTTCACCCCACCTCGCCCCATCCCACAACAAATCCCTTTTTGTGTGGCCAAGTTGGGCCAAGTGACGAATTTTCACCCCAAAATAATTATTGTAAAGAAATCCCTGAATTATTATTATTAGTACTATTATGTCGCACCTTTAGATAGAAAAGTATGCACTAAGGTTCTACTTCCCTTTGTCAAATTCTCATAAACTCTTGTATGAGAATGCAAGTGTTATGAGGTTTGCAAAGAAGTTTGATGTTGGTCAGTAAGTTGTTGTACATGAGTATTGTGGTTGAAAACTAGTTAGCTGAAGGACCTCGATTTCAGAGATTCAGCGCAACTAAATTACCGAGATTATTGAATCAAGAAGAATTTGGGCTTTCTTATTCTTGTTCTCCTTTTTTCTTTTTTTCTCTTTGGGTTTTGGAGATGTGGGTTTGCCTCTACTGCATTCATGTGAACAGAATTAAAAATTATATCAGAGAATGGGGAGGGTATTGTCATCTGCAAGCAAGCAGCTCATTTGAAACCTCAGGTCTCACACACATATACATTTTTCCTCAATAGTAATTACCCATCCTCCTTCTCATAGTGGGTATCACTTGCGTATTGCGTCTTATACTCTCGGCACTCACACTCCTCACTTGTTCTTGGTTCAATAGGCCAGTGTGTCGAAGAAGTACAGGATTAGAATCCATCACCACTGCATCAAGAACATGTGCAGAAGCAGCAGCTACCTGCGCCATTAACTGCTAGTAACCGTAGCGATGATGCGCCTGAAACGATGATCATTGTGCGCTTGGCCGACGATGATGAAGCAAAGTCCCTGCGCCCCTCAAAACCTTTGCGACCACGGAGCTTGCGGACTCCCATCCTTCTTCACAACCTCCTTTGGACTGTGAATGCAAAAGCTTCTACAGCAACATCCAATTGTAGATGAACAAGAACATTCATCCATTATACTATAGTGTCAACTATGGTGAATTTCACAACATTCTCCGTTGTAGTGTAGTGTAGTGGAATTGATCAAAATGAAGTTTGTCATATAAATGTTCATAGTAGTATTTGAACATGCTCAAGAAACCTTAATGAAATGTTGGGTGAGTTTAGATTTGTGAGTTCATAAAAGTCTTTAAACCCTAAATCCAATAGACTTCGGGTTTGAAAAAAACATTCATTACATATTGGCCCCCCAAGGTTAAAAAGTCACATGCCTAATTAACTCTAATTGGCTCTACCAATCCATGCTTGTCTAACCCCGGGTTTAGAAGTCCATGTCTATTTGGCCTTGGGTCTTTGACAATTTTGGAAATTATATTTTTTATTTAATATATGTACATATTTTGTATTTCTTCATCCACATTGGGGGTTTCCATCCAATCTTGGACACGTGCCATCAAAGGCTAGACTTATCAAATGGCATGCATGTGATTATTGAAGATTCAAGTTAATAAATTAACCCCTCTAAACTTGTATTGTGATTCATACACGATAATATTTAATGTGAAAGAAACACAAATGATTGTAATCTTAAATTCGAGGACAACAATCCAAGCTCTTGATAAATTATTGACTTTTTCCCTCCCATGAGATTCAAATTGTTCAATATAATAATCAAACTCATATTAATAAAAAAAACCCCTAATTGATTCTTTAATTGTTTCATGTTTGAGTTATGGATGTTATGTGTGTGTGTGTGTGTGTGTGTGTGTATGTATGTTGCAACAAATTAACCTCAAAATAACCTTGATATCATACCAAAAGTTGTACATATTATGTAATATATATTTTATACAAACTTATATTGATTTTTGTTTATTTTTCAAGTTTTGCAATGTTGTTGTTAAAATTTGTAATTAATGATGAAAATATCTAGTTAAATATTATTAATGTAGTAGGTAGTGTTATCTCCATGTTGACAAAATGAAGAACTATATTATGTAAAAGTCAATTTTTTGTTCATATTTTTAAAATATACTTATTTCATGGTTTACAACAATCTACCAAAATATTGTCATATATAAATAATGAAATTATTTATAATATAGGTTGTTGTAGTTACCAAAGTTTCAACCTTCCATCCATTCATTATTCATATTTTTAAATTTTTATTACAATAATCTACCAAAATATTGTCATATATAAAGAAGGAAATTATTTATAATATGGTTTGTTGTAGTTATGGAAGTTTCAACACTTGCATGCATCCATCCATTCATTGATCCATATGATGATGAACAATCTTTCTTTCATTAGGAACCAGTTGGTTGTTGTTTCATACATTATGTTGTTATAGATTATTGACATTTATTATGTTGCCACCATGGATGGATGAATGAGATTAGATGGATGGATGATGTTTGATAAATTAATAAAAGACAATGTCATCACCATGTGTGGATGAATATTATTTTCACTAGAAGATGAATGATGTTTGGTACAATATAAAAACATCAACATCCTCATTGTGAATGGATGGATGAAATTTGGACAGATGGATGATGAATGGATGGATAGGTGGGTTAACCCTAAACCTAACTTTTTTGAACCCTAATAAAAATTGCAAGAATTATTGTCATTACTACCCCATTTGTACATTCAGATTTTCAAATAAGATAACAGTAGCTTCACAAAGGTGCAAACATGTTAAAAACTAACCATATTATCAAACAGCAATTTGTCCTTCTCTTGTCACTTGGAATTATTTAATGGTAGGCATGTTTGTTCTTTGCTTTTGTTGCTTGCAAGACATATATGTTTTTTTCAATAGAGAAGTCTTCATCAAGACATGCATAGTTTTTGTGACATTTGACACAATGGGCTAACCACTTAATTGATCTTGGTTTTTATTGTAACAAGAGATGGGGTGTTATTGATTGAAGCACGAATGATATAGGTGTCATCATACTTTTTCAAATCAATCAGTGTATGACTTAGTTAACCTCATACATTTCATTTGTTTTAGTAACCAAAATAGACAAACAAAGAGACCATGATGTTATTTTTCAACTAGTCAATGTATAAGTTAGCCATGCTCATTGCATTCTCCTCATCAACTTTTTGGTCTTTCAACCTTTTTGCCCAAATATTGTGCATTAAAATTGAGAACTCTCTAAAGCCCAACAAATTATAGTGAAGTTGTGTCATGGTATAATGAATGTGTCATGTCATTCAAATCAATCAGTATATGATTTAGTTAACCTCCTGCATTTCATCTACTTTGGTAACCAAAAGAGACAAACAAAAAGGCCATGATGTTATTTTTCAACCAATCAATGTATAAACTAACCATGTTTGTTTAATTCTCCACAATAGTTTTTTGGTATTTTAACCTTTTAGCCCAAGTAATGTGCATTGAAATTGAAAGCTTCTTTAAAACCCAACAAATTGTAGTGAAGTTCTATCATGCCAAGTGATTATAGTGAGGCTATGTCATGTTATAACTTCTATGTAGCCTAGCAAACTAGATGTCAAAAAGTTGAACCCAACCCAATGTCAACAACACTAAAGGTATGTTGTAGCTAATTCGGCCAAAGTAAGTGTCATCAAGAACATGTGGGCACCTAGAGTGTTAATTGGCATGTTACAATGGTTAGACAATGACCACCTTCAAAATGGAAGTAGGAGACCTATAAGGTGAAAAACTAGTCAATCATGTCTAATTAGTAGAATAAACATTTCGTTTTTTTTTTGTTCAATGTACATGTAAGCCCATTAGCACAATGACCTTTCTATATGTATGTCGCATATTTAAATTAACATAATGAAACAATTGTTAGTGTTTCTCCTCCCCATGTCGATGCATTAACTCAAGTATGTTTGTCTAATTCTTCATTCAAATTTAATCCTTAATATGGAGGTTAGTAAATAATCTAATAATTATGGTGGTTGGATAGAAAATGCTTGGAAAGAGGAGGAATATGTTGAATGCCATTGTTGAGTATCAAAATGTCATGATTAATATTTTGTCCATTTTCAAAATACTAGAATGGTTTTTGCATTTTGGTTTCATTTAGTAAATGTAGAGCTTTATCATGTTGTATAGACTAAACATGTAAATGTAGAGTTCAATCCTATTATATCCAAAATGTTTGAACATAGGTGTAAAATCAAGCCATAGTTGAAGGAACATGATGATCCTTTAATACACACCTTTTGTTTGTACTTTGGGTTTCCAATTTTCTAGGATAACCCAATGAATTCAAGTTGTTCATTTCCTCAATTTGCCAATGCACTTGAAGCTTGCATAAATGTGGAAGAAATAAACATTCAAGTTCCCAAATGTAAATTTTTAACTAATAATTTATGTTTCAAAGCAAACTAGCATTGTCTATTCAAGAACATATTGTTATTTAACCATAGTTAACTTTCTTGTATATTGCTTGAAGATACAAAAAAACTAGTAAAAGAATTGATACTTAAAAAGAAACAAGTAACAATTGTTGGAATTGTCGTGACGTGTAATGTCGTGACGTACAGTGTCGTAAGGATGTAAATACGTAGTAAATTCTACTAAACAAAAAGATTAAAGCCAGTCAAAGGTATAAACTAATCAACTAAAAAGATATGCATGCACACATATATATACAATGCACAAGTGAGGCTGAGATGAAATTCTCATGTATTGAAATGTAAGGAAAGAAGGAAATGAACTATATGTAGATGGTGGCCGTGCAATGGCCACCGTGAACATCTATAAATCCTAGTTTATTATGGAGGAAGCTCCTGACAAAGGAATTCTAAAAAAACTAAAAGGAGAAAGAAAGGTTTGGGCCTTTTATACCGTTGTCAACAAACCGAAACCCTAAGTACCTAATAACGTATAGTCACCTAAGACCGTACATCAACCTTAAAATCGCACATGGGTATGCCCGTAACTGGCCATCATGTATGAGGCCATGTACAAGCATGACAGAATGAAGCAAATTATAGCATTTGACAGAGGGATTATATACATATATATGGCCTTGAGTCTAGTAGTACCCCAACCCAACTAAGGTTGTTAATGTGCCCTGAGTGTAGGTTGATTTTATTATATGGCATACCAAAAGGGTTATCCTAAGCAGGCATGAATCGCTCTGCTAGTTGTTTTGCCTTATGCAAACATATCATCTCACTTGTTAGATCATATGAGCCTAGTAACCTTCCCAACAATTTGTGAAACAATTACCAAAACCCACCCAAAAACCAATTTTATTTTCTTATTACCAAGTTCATGCTTGTAATGATACATGGATGTTTTTGTTCACACGGGGAATAGAAGGAAAAGTGCCAAATTTGACTTCTAACATTGGATAATTTGGAACAACTTTCTAACTAAATGTTTGTAAGTTTCTTTTTGCACTTGGAACAACATAGATTTGAGGAATGGCAAACATTTGTTGTACATGCAATTCTTACATCATGTAAGAACTTGAAAACTAGGAATAGTAAATCCTTTTTAATGGATGTTGAATCTTGATAAAACCCAATTTTGACCAAAAAAAATCATTGAAAAGCAATGCCAAGTTAATTTCTCACTAACCATTCTTATATAACTCCCTTAATTCATTGTTATTCTACTGATCCAATTGGAAAGGATGATTACACCTTTGTTCAATAGTGGATCCCATGCACTACATGCATGGCTATGTAAGGTTTGGTGCACAAAATGTAAACATAATGTCTACCTTTGTTGGAATTTTTGTAGTTCCTCCCAAAGTCATGGAGTTTCAAACCAAAAACTAGGACATATGCCTACCAAACTTTATGAACTAATTAAAAAGACAGGTGACCCTAAACCCTCATTTAGGGATGTGCCCTTTTTCATGCACTCATTGGATCCAATTATTGAAATTTCTATAAATGTTTTATACATGTTATTTGTGATCTTCAACATGTTAGATTCTTCCCAAAATAAGTATGGTCTATAATGCATTACAAGTGTGTTTGTATTACCCAAAACAACTAAGAGGAGTCCAATGATTAAAAATTGAAACAAAAAGATTGGTCCATAGGTTTAATGTTTGATGATTTTGATTCACTTGCAATACTGGAACCAAATGAATTAAATATGAATGATGAGAACATTCTAGTGAAGATTTCCCAAGTGTCACATTTAACATCAACCTCCTCTTTGTGTGAAAGTAGATTAATCTCAAGAAATTGGATTTGATTTTTCCATATATCCAAATGTAAATACTTAATAGGCTTTATGAAGGAAATAGAAGGTAAATGTGTCACTCTAGTGGACTAGTATCTTTAACATGTTTTGGTTGTAATATGGTTCATGTTTGGATTTATGCATAATTAAAGACATTTAATGACTAGATGCAGCTGAACTTCTAATAACTTGTAATAAGTATTGTGCTAAAACAACAAGTAGATATACATTTCCTTGTGCAATAGCGTTATGGAGGTGCATACCTATTGTCCATCCCAACTTCTTTTTAGTTTCAATGCTACAAATTGATAATTTAGTAGCTACGTTTAATTAATGTATGCGATATAAACTACTTTTATTTTGATATTCTTGACATTCCTTGCACAAATATTTTGTGTTGGGTTAAACTTCACATAATAAAATAATTTTTTAAATGGTGAAAACACATGATCAGATGTGTTGGTAGTTATATTACATTGTTGGCAATTCAAATCTTGATTCCAAGAATATGACCAGCTTGAAAGTGCTCATGAGTCTAGAAGAAATCCATTTGGTGGGTCTTCATGTTATTAGCAGGACATGAAAATTGTTTGTTGCAAAACGTGTATGGAAATTTGAGCTCTAGCAATTGACTAATGTATGCATTCAACCATCAATCCTTGTTACATTAAAAAACTATAAACCTTTTTGTGTAAGGCTAATTGTTACATATACCTACTTAATTTGTTTCAAGAAATTTCATTACATTTTGTGCATGTTATGGCTTATAGTAACAATACGCAATTTAGGGTTTTATGGGTGCATTTGTTAGTAAATTTCAATTCTAAATTATTGTTGAATAGTTTTTTTGACCAAATTTTTTGTTTAGGTATTATTTCAAATGGTCACTAACATTCATTGGTCAAATGGAATGGTTCAACATTTTTTGGAGTTGTATTATGACAAATACATCCATTATGAGTGCATGAACTTGAAAAATGGCCATTCAAATGAAATTGCATCCAACATTTTGGGGAAGTTTAAGTTGACAATAAGAAAAGAAAATTGTAGGAGCAAATATGGTCAATTACGAAAAGAAATACAAAAAAAATGAAAGAGGTGATCAAGATTTTTTTAAGGACCCCATCTTCTTAACAATTGTATGAATAATGTGAAATTCTTCAGGGTTGCAATCCAAGAGTTGTAGGCATGTCAAGTGCTATGGACAATGGCACTCAAGTTTTTTACACACGACAAACAATTGACCTTAAAAAATATGAACAATATTGGCTTGAGGAGCAAGACCCACTTTTTGTCTAAATGAAAATTGTGAGGTGGTTAGTCCCTTGAAGAGGGTTTTTTGGGCCTTATTCAACCCTTGAAACCTAAGAAATGATGGTTGAAGCTCTTAGACCTAAATCCCCTAATGATTTTTTGTAAAATCCATAGTGTTGAAGGGAAACCAAATGGAAAATGGAAAAGGAAAAGGCTTGACACACCATCTAAGCCTATTGCACAAGTGATGGACTAATTTGTGAACACATATTGCCAAATTGTGGCATCGGAGGAGACTAAATTTTAAATGGTTCGAGACCACATTGCACTTGCTCAATAAATGCATTAAGATTGCCAAGCAATGGAGTTACATTTACATGAACAAACTATGGAGATGAAACAACAAAAAATAGCAATGGAAGAACGAGTTAACATGTGAAATGAAGATTTCAAAATCTAGCTTTTTCAAATGAAATTAAATCTTGAAGACATAAACGTCAATCTTGTGATTAAGAAAATTTGCAATTCTTGCATTTTTCAAATATTAATTAAGTATTTATTCATACATGGTAAATTTTGGTCAAATTATATGCAAAAACTTTTGTTATATCTGATTAAGAAATAAAATATAAATATAAAGTGTTTGAGGTCAAAGTTGTGTTCCAAAAACCTTAACCTTCTATTAGATTTGAGTTTTTCAATTTTGAAATAAATGCATCTCTAATCCCAAAAGATGTTGCCCTATATATTTGTTCAACTTCAAATGGCTTAGGCATTCATAAATCATTCAAGTTATGATGTTCATCCATGATTGGACTGTCCACCATCAACTGTTCATTATGCATTCTACAAAAGTTATGTAGAACATAATAAACCATAATGATCTAACTTGAATAATGACTTGTGAAATTTAAGTTTTTTAAGACCCATCATTTATATTTGAGGTGTGTAATGACATTTTCGATCTTCACTCACCCTTTTCAAAATGCTTTGTTGAAAACATATTTTGTTTCATTTCCCAATCTTTTTTGTGCATAAGCATTCATGATGTTGATCAAAGGTGGATAAGTAGAATCTTATATATAAATTCACTACGTCTTCCCGTCCGTGACGTGACGTTCTGCTGCAGAACCTGCAGCCTCTCTCCAAGAACCATTCACGTCCGTTTCCGCGCAGCAATGTCGTTCTGCTGCAGAACCTGCAGCCTCTCTCCAAGAACCATTCACGTCCGTTTCCGCGCAGCAACTGCCGTCGTCGATGCTGATACCTACATTGGGATTTTGGGTCGGACATTTTCGCCAGAGTTTTGTTGGA
>Ga0209611_10004124_pt1 | contig 24949 bp, 18 predicted proteins | sample S1TSphgellanicum_3_FD_187693 | JGI IMG/M metagenome (GOLD analysis project Ga0209611, IMG submission 187693) | Host-associated microbial communities from peat moss isolated from Minnesota, USA - S1T2_Fc - Sphagnum magellanicum MG (SPAdes) (version 2) | ecosystem: Host-associated > Plants > Peat...
CCATAACCCTGTTAGCCACACAGTTCTGCTCAAGAAGAGGGAGATTCTCCATGAAGTCGGTGAGGAAAACCTTCTCTGCACCAAGGCAGGCTGCTGTAATTCCTGCAAATAGAATTCCTTCTTTAGGGTGTGAACCTACACTGCAAAGAACATTCTGTTGTTGGTCTGGTATCACTTCCAACAGCTAAGAGAAACAATTTTCCTGTGTTCTAACAGCAGCATTCTCTGAAAATACTGGTCAGTACAATAGTTGAGAATTCCAACCCCTTCAGGACCTGAATCTAACCCTTCAAGAATTCAGGTCATGACCTTCAGGATCTGTAAGGGGACCTATTCTTAGTAGTCAAAGTTCATAGCTCATTTTGGGAAGAAATTGGCGCACTGAGGAAAATCAGAAATCCCATCTTTTTTGCTTGAAAAATGTGTCTATCTACTGGTATGGGTGATATTGTAACTGCCCACCTGCCAGACCACAGCCTGATCCTAGCTCAATGCACCTCTTCCCCACCACCTTTTCAGGCCAACGCTCCATATACTTGGCCAACACTATGGCACTGTCCCATACTGTAACACCCAACAAGTCTCACTCAAAATGCAACATGGGTGGGTCAACAAAAGGGTTTACATAAAACAAACACATCCTATTAGACTGCAAACAAACAGTCTGAAACTGTGTATGTATTGGAAACGGCTTATTTGATAGTCACCTGCCTGTTGAAGCAAATCCAGCTGTTGAGAAAGGAGCTTGGTGAATCACTAAAGTCCTAGGGCTGCCTCCTGCAGTAGTAATATTATGAAGGTAAGGTTTTTTGAAATGATCCACAGCTGGTCTGCTCAGAAATAAAACCAAGATGCAATATTCATCAATAATCAGTCTTGTCTGAAAGCACTTGACACAACAAAGTTTCATTCTTTGCTGAATGACAACATTCCTACTAAAGCTCAGAGGTGTTTATTTAACAAGCAAGCCAAGGGGAAGGGCTTAATCTAGCCAAATCCTATGGATAAACCAATGATGATGTTTGTATCTCTGAAAGCTCCCTCAACTCAATATGCAGTCAGAAGCATTGAATTCCACTTGCCCATACTTCATGGGTGCAGAATGTACCTATCACATTTGCTTTTGTATAATCTAGAGAGCCATAAGGATTAGATTCTTTGAATGTAGAAACTGAATGCAACTAGATGAGTACCTATTGATATCATGAAAATCAAGCTTAGGTGGGTAGGTTTCTTCAGCATGCATGTGAGAGAGAGTTCAGGGTTTAGGGTTCAGGTACTCAAGAAAAACCAGGAGATGGATGGGAAATTGATAGAAACCTCAATTTTTATGTAGCTTTTACAGTCTAGGGTTTAGGAGGGAAAAAAAGATCAACCCACTGGAACCACAAGGGAGAAGGGTACGTAGTCCGGGAAGAGATGGGAAGTGCAGCTACCACCTACCTGTGTTCTCTCTTCCATACCCATGATCGCAGAAAAGGATTCGCTTTCTTGGTCCCTCCTCCCTGGCTCTGATGATTAGCCTTCTCAGATGGTTGCTGCTGCTCCTGGTGAGGAGGCAATGCCAGCAGCACTGCCTTGTCTTTCTTCCTTCTCCCTGTCATTGTTAAACATAACTACTTACAGCAAGCGCAACACACAAAGCCCTAAACCCTAAGCAAAGATGGGTACATCTCCGAATGCCCTCCCTCCCTCCACACGTGTACTCTTCTTCTGCTAGATAGGGTACGTGTCTCCAGGAACAAAGTTCGGGACTTTTCTTTGTTTTGTTTTTTGGTTTCTCCAACACCTGCTGGGTTGGTTCTTGATCATTGAGGCTTCTTCTTCTGAGGCGCCTTTGAAGTCTGTGATGCTGCTTTTTGCTTAAAAGAGCAATCTAGTTTCTTCTTCTTACCAACAAAAAAAAGGAGATTCTTGCCTGGATTTCACGGAGAAATTTCTTGTTGTTGCAAATTCCTATCAAGGATTGCAGGTCTCTGAGATTTTCCGAGTTTTTAGTCAAGCTTCCGGTTTTGGGTCGCAACGATTCCAATATAAAAGTTTGCGGAGCATAGAGAAAGGAGAGAGAGTTGGGTTTTGGATTGGATTTGGGTGTGGGTGACGGTGGTGCGTTGGTTCCCAGAATGGCAGATTCGTCAGACGGACGAGCAAGGATCTTAGAAAAGCCGAGCAGGAGTGAGGAGCAGCTGGATCTGTCAGCAGGAGAGTAAGAGAACAGAACAGAAGTAGTGCACCAAAAGCTGGAAGCTCTCTGGCCTAAGAGACCATTGAAACCAGCACGTAGTGAAGCCCAACAGTTAGCTGCTGCTGTCCAAGAGTCTGAAACTCTCCGTTCATTTCAACTCAAAATACTCAAAATACATAAGTGCAGGATGTCAATACTAAATTGATTTTTATGAGAAAATATATTTTCCCAAATTAGACAACCACTCATTTGCCTTTGCCCTTACCAAAGTTCATCTTCTCCATTTCTAACTATTTTGTTAACATATCACTTAAACACTTTGTATGTAAAATTCTAAACCCATCTTGATTTGCATACATTGTTCTCACCCTCTTTCATTCATGTTTCCTTGGGGTTACTCTCAACATGCAATCACCTTTGCATCCACTACTTCATGTCTTGCTACAATTGTCTTTTTCTCTCAATGTTCCCTACCCAGTGCACATAATAACTTGCATTTACATTCTCACCTTTTCTATGAACTAAAAATTCAAAATCCCATGACAAACATGCTAAGAACTCTCACCAACCATTCCATAACCTTTTATTCATTTTTCAATACCACCTTTAACCACACCTTCTCAACAATAATCTATTAACCCATAGTCTATTCTCTTTCCTAATAGAACCAAGATTTGCCGCAAGTTTTCCCCAACCCACATTTACAACCATATGTGGTATCAATTTAAAAAAGGTTTTGAATCAAACTAGATGGATTGAACAATGTTGTTTCCTCTTTTGACATCATCATATTTAGCAATTGCTTCTTTTATATTTTGTTCAATTTGCATGTAGGATCATGCCTAACTAATAGCAACAATGCACAATGGAAATCTTAGTCTTTGCTATCAATTGTTGCATGATTCCTACATGACTTGAACACACAAAATCCCAACAAAAAAACACAGTTTAAAATTTTTTCACTAACAAACACATATACTCACACATTTCACTTTTTGCCATTCATCTCCTTTTCACATTTTCATCCAAGCCTTTTCTTCTTCATACTTTTGCCACATCATTCATGTACACATCATCAAACATAAATGGATTCCTAATAATTCTCATGAAAAAAGGACATCATCTATGTAATTTAAAGTTTTTTTTCAAAAATCAATTAAGATTATTGTACAAGTTTTAGAAATTTTTATTTACTACAAATTCAATGGTTGATGTGAAATAAGTCAAGTTCTAATGATAATTGGTTGAAGGCCATGTAATGTTGTCAACAGGAAATCAACAAAACATAAATGACACAAATAATGTCTTTTGCAAAATATGTTGAGGTTTGAAATGATTTCAGAAATGAAATTTGTGTTATCTATAATTTAGGAATCTTATGACACAAGATATTTTAGCAATTATGCCCACATGAAGTGAAATAACTAATGCAAGTAGAGAAAGTGAATCATTGAAAAATGCAAGTGTATCATAAAATTGTTAGTTATTTGGTTGTTATTATGATGTCCTTAATGCAATAAAAGAATGTTCAATTGGTGATGGGTGTAATGTAATCATGGATATTTTTATGGAATTTATCAACATTGCTCTCAATATCAAATCTAATTGTTGTTGTCATGAAATCTAACGGGATTGTGATCATTGTAAGACTTGCTAATAAATTGTTGATGTACAATTATATCTATTTTGGTACAAATGTTGAATTCTAATGAATCTCAAAACAACTTCAACATACCACTTTAATCTAAAGAAAATGTGACAAGGAATGTATATTTAAATCAGTTTATGGCATATCTTATCATTCCAAATGATTTTAGTTTGTGTGCTATAAGTTTTGGGTGTGAATTTCAACCATCAACTTACTTGCTCCACCTTGTACTTGATAAACAAACATGTCTAATGTAGATCAAACCAATTCTTGTCGAACTCCTAAGGACCTAGACTTATTGAAAATAGACACAACATACACAATAGAGTTCGGATATTGGTCAAGAAAGAATTGTTCACGAGATTACAAACTCTATAAAACAATGATTTGTGTGTTTGACCCAAAGTTTATCAATATGATAAGCTCCAGGAAACAATATGTGGTCAACATAGTCAACAAATTAAAACTACAAAACCCGAGTCTTGAGACAATTTAATTACCTTTTGGGATTTGCTTCCAAGAATAGAAGCGCCCTCAAGAATGTAATCAAGAAGAAGTGTCTTGAAACACATACTAACTTGGAGGAGGATTCCTATGAGTCACCAACACTTGTTGAATCTAAGGACGTAAATGCATTGGTGCCTTTGGTGAAAGCTAACCAAATTTTGTCTAAAATGGGAGGATCTTGGAATGATAGCAATGAGGAGATGTCTCAAGCTATGGTAGAGTCATCTAAGGGAGTGGACAACAAGCCGTCTTGGATGGAGGAAAGCTCCCTTCAATACTACCAAAGATGATGTCACCAACACAAATGAGATACAAGAATCAAAAACATGGGATATATTTGGGAAATAAAAGGAGTTGTTAGGAAAACAATGTAATGCATTAATTAGAATGAAATGCAACTTTTGAGCTCAAGTGGAAGACATGTATGGGTGTGTGCATGTATTCAATTAATTTTAATCGAAGGTCAATTGAAAAAGAAATAACAATCAATATAAAAGAGCATAAACCATTGTGAAAAAACTACAAACAACCTTAAATCTTTCAATTGAAAAGATTGGTGTATACTAAATGATGGTAACATTCAAGTCTTGCCATTCAAAATCAAAATAAATGAAGGAAATGTATCAAACATACACGATGGAGGTAACCTCTAAACAATTGAGATTGTTGGGAGATATTTGGGACAATAATTTGTGCTAATAAAAAACACTAGTCATTTATTGTTAAACAAAAGGAAAGATATTCATGAAGTTGAAAAGAAATTTGTCTATTTTGATGTTATTCAATGCATACATCGAGTACATGTTTTGGCATAATCTTCAAATACTTCTAATGAAAGGGTTACCCATTTGATTCCTTACATGCAATTGGAGACAACTTCAATTACTTGAAAGGTTGGAGGGACTTCTTTGATCAAGCGTACATAGCCTACATCAAGAACGCACATAATGTAGGTAGCCTCCCTTGATTTCTAATATCAAGTTTCCCCATGAATTGTAGCTAGGTATGTTGAATTATTTTAAACTAAGGTATAAAGTGAAATGTATACAAATTATATGTAAAAAAACTTTTGAATGGTTCCATTGCAAAGGTCAAACATTTGTTGCATGGGAGGTAACAAAGGATGGTGATGGGAAGGCCACAAATTGGCTGCCACAATATCCTAACAAGGAGATGATATCAAGATAAATACATGAAAAAACATATTGTGAAAAGTTTTTTACTTTATTAAAAAGCCCTAAGAGAAATGAATTTACTAGGAATGATAGGAAATGTCATGAAAACATTATAAATATGTCAACATGTAGCCATTCAAGTGCAATGGAAAACATAATGGAACATTTTGCAAACAACTTTAATCTCCATCCCTTTAAAAAGAACATGAGTAGGAAATGAAATCAAAAAGAGGGAACAAGGAAGAATTCTTGACAAAAGTTGTTTGTTGATTGTTTTAAGTGACGAGGAAGGAAAAGATGTAATGACTTGCAACCTAGGGTAGTTGCAAAGTAGACAATCCATTTTTTAATGTTGCGGTGGCAGTTTTTATGGGGGTACCTTTAAGTTTGGTATAATATGTGTTGAGGTTTGATTGAAATTTTTTAAGCGACTCATTTAATTAAATTATAACAACTAAATAATCAAATTTAAAAATTTGAAGATAAAATGTTATCATTTCATTACAAGGTGGATTTTTCAAATGATACAAAATGTGACGATCATAGTCCATAAAAAGTGTTGCGAACTTTTGTTACATAGTAAAATGTTTTAATTGTTGATTTTTTCCCCTAGAATGATTGTGAAATTATTGTAATCCTAAAATAAGTGTTTCCAATCAAATTTAATATTTTAATTTATTAGGATTCTGAAAGATTACTTACAGTGTAAAAAGTCCATAATTTATTGAAATGGAAATTTTGATAAATGTTATTTTGTAAAAAGTCAAATTACTACCCAACATAACATCTTCCAATTATAAAATTTCAAAAAACCCATGTTTTTGCTTTCAACTTTTCCCTTGGTTGATCAAATTAAAGCACATGTCATAATTTAAAAACCTGTAAGTTTAGGATTTAGGTATTCTTTTTGCCTCCTACCTTCAAATGGATTAATTTGCATTCCCAAAACATCAAACATTTGCAAATTAAAAAAATTTTAAAAATAAATTATGGACTCCAAAATCTACCACTTTTGGTCCATCTTAGTGTGCAATCACTTAGGGAAGAAAATGAGTTTGAAAATTTGGTCATGACTAAAAGTGATATCTAAGAATTCAAAGCTAAAAACACAATGTATTAAGTTTCAAAATGTAGTTTTTATCAAATAACTATGGAAATAAATAAATGTTGAGAGAACAAGAATTAGCAAAATAGGAAAAAAAACAAAAAGAAAACAGTATCAATATGTGCATATTTTCCTGGGAGGTCCTAAAGATGGTATTTTTTTTGTATGGTTGTTTAAAGGATAATAGAATCAATGCCAGATAATTGTGCATAGGAATGGATAAAACTCTACACAAATGTAAAATGGTAACAATGCATGGAAAACCGAAACCACAAGAATGATGCCTTGAACATGTGATTGTATCATTAGGTTATGAATGAATAAAATCCAAGATCAACAAGTAATCCAAGGAATGTAGAACTTTGCCCTTTAATTTTGTGAAACCAAGAAGTTGAACTGTACTTAAACCTCCACAAAAAATAATTAATGATAATAAAAACAAGGTTTCCATGAACCTTTGGCTACACCTTTAGATAATTTAGAAGTCCATGCCAATGGGAAGCAAGTGGAGATTCCAAATGTAAAGGTGTAGCCACTCTTAGGAAAATGGCCCAAACTATATTATAATAGCCCATGAAAAGGTGACAAAAATTGTAAAAACATAGTATAGAAGAAAGAAAATTCACAAAAATCTAGCATTGTAATTGCATGAAGAGCTAAGAAATCATAGAGGTTATTTCAATTACATTATGTTTGCCATTGCATTTGGTGTAATGTTCATGAGACAATTGTGTCAAATTGCTTAAGAATTGACCCCAAAAATTGATTGTTTGAAGAAATCAAACCTATAGGCCAAAGTTCAATGGATCACCAATTGTCTACAACTTGTGACCTCTAGGAGACCACTTGAAACATTGGTGGAATTTGAACTACCTCCTTCTCAAGTTTCTTCTCTAAGAATTTGAAGATTTTGCATAGTTGATCTTGTTCGAAATACAAAGTCTATAAGTGATTATTTGTGTCGAAGGAGAGCTAGTTGGAGAAAACATCAATGTTTCCCACCTCACTCTAAACTACCTATTGTGTTGGATTTGGCAAGACTAAAAGTAGGCCATTAAGAGGATGACTCACCAACTTTTGGCTCCAATAGTTTTTCAAAAAATTGATTCATGCATAACATTTTCACTTTTTGCAAGAGGAGGAAGCGAACCATGAAACCTTAGGACTATCAATTTCTATCTATGACAATTTCATTCTTCATTTCCATGCTTAATGAATGAACCATCAAAAGACGCTAGAAACATAGCAATGTCCATGGAATGAATGTAAACAAAAAATATTAGAAAGCAAATGACTACAATCTATCATGAAAGCTAGAGAACATGTAGAGTTGAAGGAGTAGGAACTGTGTAGTGATTAAACACAAGAGGCTTTAGGGTATTGCAAACTTAAATAGAGATCATGGAAAAGAACAACCCGCAATTTATTCATACGGACCACAATGAGACTTTCATCCATGCACTAAATGAAATTTGTTGAAAATGAATTGACGATGAAAATATCAAATGTGTGCACTATGAATGATTATAATCAGAAAATAAGATCTACATAAAAGATGTTTTTAGTTTGTACATTGATACCATTGACTTTGATCATAAATGAACAATTGAAGAATAACAAAAACCAACATATACATATTTTTGACCATTTCACAAAGACACATTTTGCAACCAATTGAATTATTAACTAGAATGTGCAGGAAACTAAAAATGCAAATCAACAAATAAAAATATTTGTAATACAATTATAATTTACTATAATTAAAATGAAAATTAATAATAAAATAGACTCGGTTCTGTTCATATACACTATTACAAAAACATGATTTTTACGCTACTAGCATCATGTTTAAAATGTTTATATAGTCAATATTTAAAGTACATTAGTGGTCTAAAGTGACTAATTGTGTCCATCATGATTAACATCAAAAGTAAGAATGTCCATTATGACTTTAAAATCTAGCATTATAGTCAAATCGGACAATATGTTGCACACATGGTAAATGTTGATGCTTACGTTCATTTGTTTATGTTGATTAATACAACTAACATGACTAAAATTAGTTATAAAGTATGACACACATGATTATAATGTTATGTTTTAATGACATGGTAATAGTAAAATGGGGAAAAAATCATGCTCTCATTTTAAAAACTTTGTTATGAAAAAATGACAAAAGATATAATTATCATGATTTCAAATATTATTCATAATTATTCAAATAAATAAATAAATTACAAGGGGGGAATTTTGAAAAAATGGAGTAATAATCTCAAATTTTCAAATTTTATCAAAATAATAGAAAGTAAATCATAATAATTAACTAAATGTACATGCCAATCTTGAATTATTCAAATTCTAATATTCAATTGGTATTTATGATGAAACAATTGAATGCATATATATTTCCAAATTAAACTAGCCCCAAACTAAACCATCTATTCCTTTATTTATGATCAAATGATATAAGTAAAATGGAATAATAAAATAAAATAAAATATTTTAATTTAATAAAAATAATTTACATTTCATTTAAATCTGAAATTTAAAACATTAGAATAACTAAATTTATAAAATTAAAGTAAAATCCATTGTTACTACAAAGACATTGTAACATTGAATTTTATTTTTTATTTTACTACAAAAAATGATATATGATTAAAGGGATAAAAATTTTAATAACATAAATTTTTAAGTGAATTTTTTTGTTATAATATTTTAAAGATATTTTTTAAATTTTTTATTTTTGATAAATATGTGCCATAGATCAAAATATGTGTTAAAAATATTATAAAATTGAAATCAATGATGGAAGTAAGGAAACCAAATGTACCTAAATAGTTATATGTGAAATTTGTAACCCAAGCAAAAAAAACATTGCTTGAATTTTTGAAATAAATATTCAATTTTTTATTCATGTTTTGAAATTGAAAAAAATCATAAAGTTCAATGTGAAAGTAAATTAGTTTCAACTAAATAATTATAAATTACAACCCAATCAAAGATTTAAAACATTATATATGAAATTATAAATTAGTTTATTTAGTTATTTTTTCATATTTTGAAACTAAATAAATTAAAAGCTTCAATGTAATTGTGAAAGTAAAAGTTTATTTAAATAATATATTTTGGACATTACATATGAATTCCTGAAATAAATATTTAAAATCATTTTAGTTAAAACACATTTTGAAATGGAGAAAATTTACAAAGTTCCATATAATTATGAAAGTAAATAAATTAGATGTACTTAAATGATATTTGAATATATAACTCAATTCAAAGCTTCAAAAAATACATTTGAATTATTTAACTATTTATTATTTAAAATAATTATAATTTATCTATATTATTGAATAAAAATTTTACAAAGTTCAATGTAATAATGAAGCTACCAAACCAAATTATGTCAAATAGTGACATAAAAAAATATGCATTTTTTAATTCAAAATATATGTTTATATCTTTTGCAATGTCATTTTTTGTCATAATGTGAGGTGATGGTGTCGTGGTGAAAGCCTTGGAGCATGGCTGAGAAGGTTCAAGGTCAAACCTTACTTTGAAAATTCATCACTTTAAAAAAATCTTGAATTTAAAGATTCAATGGTTTGTATGACATTGACTAATAATCTACTAATAATGTTAGCCCAAAAATAATAATTCAATGTTGAATCCCAAATCAAGGGTGGCAGCATTTTGGATCACCTATAGTTCAAAAGAATTAAAGTTCCATAATGTCATTATATATTCATATAAATAATTAAATTTTTAATTTAAAAATAAAATTATTAATGCCACATCTTGACTAATAACCTTAGTCATTTTAGTTATTTTGGATAATCATCTTAGTCATTTTAGACATTCGTCTTTAATCATGTTCATCATATAATTTTAATCACATTTGTGCAAAAAACAATTGGTTTGTTTTGAAAACATCCAATTTTTTTAATTTTCTGATGTGATTAAAAATATGACTAAACTTAATTTTAAAAACTAGCTTAAAAACACATATTTGTAGTAGTGATATGTTGAGTATAGTTCATATTTTTTTCAATATAGGTTGTAGATTGAGATTTTGGGTCATGTTCATTATCATGGAATTGAAAGCTTGCAAAGGCTAACCATAATATGATGTGAATTTGTCAAGTATAGTCCAAAATGAATAGGACATGATTGAAGAATCATTGCAAGCAAAAGTTTATTAACCAAGGAGACAACACAAAGAATATTGTTTTATTAAAGTCTCTTCCCAACTATAGGACAAATAGATTTTGAAAATCTCTAGTCCACCCTCAAACTCAAGACAAAAAGACAAATAGAGAAATCATCAAGATGTTTCATCATCAAAAAATGTTAAAATTACAAGGTCGTAGGAATGTTTAGAGGGGGACACAAAAGGTGAAGGCATCAATGCAAGTGTTTGAACTATAGCCTTGGCATATGAAAACAATGTCATCAATGGAAGAGGACTTTGGAGGAAGTCTTTGCAAGTGAAGAAAGGTATGAATTTATGCCTCAATGGCGATGAATCTTTATAACAAGATGAAAGAATTGTGAAAAAAATGCAGGTTCAAATACTCCATAAAACAAGTAAAGGAGCCAAAGAAGATTTATTCACAATCAAGTATCAAACAAGCTGATGTTTCTACATAGGAGATCCATTTAAATTGATTGAATCGTCTTTCTCTTTAACTAAGAAATTGAATAGGGTGTAAAGACCTTATCAAAAACATCTTTAAAAGGCTCTAAAGCAAGAATGTTCATGCCAATGCAAAGTAGGCCCTTGCATTGTTTCATGTGAACACAAAACAAATCAGAATCTAAATTTCCCCCACTTCGAATGGAACAACATAAATAGAGAAGGTAAGGATGTCAAACTAGTACAAGCACGATGGTCCACAATAGATGATCCATGCAAGTAGCACACTTTGATAAATGCTTGGAAGGTGACATGATTGATCTCTCTACCACCATGGAAAGCAACACTAGTTAAGGATTTTGTCATGGACTTCTAAACTAAGGGGTTGAAATATCTAGACTTGTTAATGCCATAGGCATTTAGTAACTAGTTCCAAGTACGGTTGGGGTACCTCCTCCTAAACCTAAGGACTCCCAAGACTTCACAATTTTGTCCTTCTACCAAAAAAAATTTCAAAAAATTATTTGTTTCTATGTGGGCAAATTTCCCAAGTGTATGTTTTCAATTCATGACAAGTTTTGCACACTTTTCAACTTTCCTGCACTAATGTTTTCCTTGCAATTTTGAGATTTTTGTTTGTCTCCCAAGTGCCTTGTATGTCATCATGTTGTTTTGTTATCATTCCAAGAATTCTATGATTGCTACACACATTGCCAACTTCATTGGTGATAGTGAATATTGACATGTTGTGATTATTGGCAAGCAAAAAACTCAAGGACACTAAGGAAGCAAGGACACAAATGAAACTTGCGACAAAACTTGTATATATTTAAAATTTTATCTTGAAGCTAAAATAATCTAAGGTTTTTTAGACCTTAAGTTGAAAGTTTCTTCTATGAACAAAACCTATTGAAGCTTTGAAGGTTTCTTGCAAGAACATAGTAAGTTCCAAGCTTTTATATTGGAAAGTCCTAACATTTATTTTTATTTTGATAATGAATACTCACTTGCAAGCTTAGGGCAAGGAAGATGACACCTATTGTGTTTGATGCATAGTGGTTTAGTGTGAACCAAGGCTTGCGAACCACGGTTTGTCTCTAGAGCTCGTTTCAAATGAACATGCAACAATATCTAAGATTAGCTCCTACTTTGGGCCAAAACTAAACAAAAATGGCTAGAAATATGAAGAGTACTTAAAACCAAATTTAGGGTAAAAGCAAGCTATAGTGGACCAAAAGTGACACAATAGGCATTCATTTTTGCACAAGTTTTAGTGTTATAAAAACTTTCACAATAAATATGTCAACCAAAAATCATTTTTTGCAAGAACTATTTCTCGCCCTCCTTTCCTAATACATTATTAAATACTTTGAATGAAAAAAATTCCATCAAATTCAAATTTTTGACATTGAAAATGGGATAATGAATTATGGGGCTCTTAAAAGTACCTAAATGCTTATTCCCATTTGTAAACATGTCCCCAATAAGTCCAAATAAGATTTTTTCAATTTAATTATACAATTTATGGGAGAGTGCCATAACATATTTCATTTAATATTCCAACAGTTATGAATCCATTTTTAAAATGTGTATGAACTGTGACACAAGATGAAACACAAATTTAAAAGTCCCTCAAAGACCAAAAGATGGTCATTTGGTTTTTATTTTTTGTTATTAGCTTCTTATAACAATGTATATTATAAATATGAGTTTTTTTTAATAAATTCCTTTATTAATTGGAATTAGGAAACATTGTCATAATAAGAAGTACTAGATTTCTATTTTGTGACATGCAAAAATGGATAGTGTAGTCTACTTTTGCCTTTCAAATGTTCAAATCAAGAAGTTGTGGTAGAAAGTTTACAACTAAGAAGATGTCACCAATAAACAATTGTCCCTGAAATTTGCTTGAGGTTTGGTTGCAAAAATAAATGGTCACCCAATTAATTGGGTTAAACATGTTGCATTTGCTAAGAAGATGAGGGAACATGTCAAGAGCAAAAAGGAAAAAATTAAAAAGAAGAAGCCTTGACGAACAATGTTCTTTCAACATCATTATTAAACATTAAGAGATGTTTTCTCCTCAAGTTTAAGAAAAAGCTTGTGTTTTGATTCATTGAAGGTTAAAAAGGTTGTAGAAACGTCTTGTAAAACACAAGGGTATGTGCAAAGGAAAATCAAAGGGAGAGGCTTGTCAAACCTTAATAGTTTGATTTTTCCACAATGGTCTAAAGCAGAGTTGTATAGTATGAAGCTCCTTGTTTCTTCAAAAGAAACCATGTTAAAGGAATTAAAGGTTTAGTTAGATGAGTGTACAAAGGAGAAAGTCATTACAAAGGGCAAGTTTAGGCTTGCTAACATTTACATATTTGATAGGCAAAAACTTCATGTGAAATCCCTTCACAATGTTGAAAGTGTTCATAAAGTTGTTGAGTTGGCGTAGTCCACACTGAAAGGTTTTACTAATGAGTTAATAGAGTTTGAAAATTGAATGGTTCAAACCCTATTGAACCAAAACTCTTCTGATTTGGATGTTTGATAAGTTGAACACCAAATCTTCCATATTCAAATTTCCATTCAAAGCCAAATTGAGAGGTTGGAAGATTGTGTGTTTCAATTGGTTGTGTATAAGAAAGATGAGAGGTTCACTGGGGACAAATTGAAAGAGAGTGAAAAAGATCACAAAATCCTCCAAGAGTTTTATGTAGAATTAAATCAAAAGTACTTTAAAATGTTTAAGAAGGTTGTCATTCATGAGAAACAAATTACAATAATATAGTCTCAATCAGCCAAGATGAATGAAGGGGGTGGGATGGTGTTGTTTCCATGCCCAAGTTTGCAAGATCTTTCAGCTTCCAAAGAAATTATATGCATTTTAATTGCATGTCCATTATGCAAACTATGGGTTGGTTGCAGTCATTTTTTACAAACACACTTATCATCCTTGGTGTAAAGGAAAACACACCATTTGGTTTCTTCCATTTGTGCAATTCCATTTTGTAAAGTGGCTTTCACTATAGATTGGTGCGCAACTTGGGGTTTCAAACCAAGATATGAAAATGTTGAAAAATGGGTGCAAGTGAAGATTGAAGGAGATGATCTTCAAAAACTCAAGATGCACATAAACCTTGGTTCTTCATTTCAAGTCTAAAATACAACAAACTATACTCTTTCATTTTAGGGAACTTTATTTATACATATGATGTGCTCCCAAGTTCCTTGATAGACTCAAATGTAAATCTAAGGTGAAAACAATGAAAGATTAAGGAGTCGGGGCATGCTCCTTGGCTCGCAACACTTTCGAGGGTAGAGGGGTGTGCTAGAGCTCTAGGATGGGACTAGGAAGATTGACAAGCAACTCAATTACTCACACAGACCTGCACAAACCAAACAACAAGTTGGTTAATGCATAGCTAGAGCACTTTTGGTGCACGGACGAGCCACGGGCAAACACGAACTCACAAGACTCACCACGGCTTAGACTTGGGGGAAGCCAACACCTTCCCCCTTATAGTATACTCTGTGCTTGGCCACGGGGCCAACACCCAAATGGCATTTTGTCCCAGGACTCCCAAGTGAGAGTTTCAAAATTCCCAAAATTAGGACTATCGTAACTTTGGAGGCCCATAACTTTGTGTGAAGACCTTGGATTGAAGTGAGGTCTAAAGCAAAGTTGTATCCCTCATCAAAAGTTTTCTAACGATAGGTGACACACCACCTGCACATATAGAAATCGAGGAAATTTTTGACTTTTAGTGGTCGGGAGTCAAATTGACAATTTGATTCCTAGCCCTTCTTTTGGCCATAACTTATATTTTAAGTATTCAAATGGGTAATGAAAGCCCATTTTAGACATTTATGTTCCAAGAACTTTCCAATGATATAAGGAGCTTTTCAATCCAATGAGTTTTGACCCCTGTAATTGCCCTTTGAAGATTCAGGAGTCCAACTCCCAAAGTGGGAGTTCATTTGGGAGTGTGAGGGTTCATTCCCTCACACTCTCTTGTATTCCCAGGAGCATGAAATGTGACTCCCAAGCTCACTCTTGGCTCGCACCTGTGCAAGCCCTTGCCTTGGTCACGAACCCAAGGTTAAAGTTACGACACATATGTATTATAATTGCGATTTTCCACTTGTGAGTTTTATTTTTGGATATTTTCCAAGTGATACATGTTTGTTTATTGTTGTTTTTCTTAAATGAATGTTTTCATCAAATCCTTCAAGAATTAGGTTGATGGGCATAATTTTTTTTATGTTTAATTTCATGTTGTAAATCTAAATCCTAGATAGATTAAGTTATCCAATTTTTCATAATTTCTACCTTGAATTTAAGTTGTGTTCTTATTGGATGCATTTTATTAGGACTCATTAGGACACAAAGCAAATAGATGTACATGTCTATAATTTGAAGTTGTTGAATTTGGTAAAGTCCAACCAAAAGTCTTTCAAGAATTTGGATGTTGTTCCCTCAAGAGTGGGGTCCTTCATGAATAGTAGGCCATGATTCTCATTTTCTAGATTATAGGATTAGGAAGGAAAAAAATCCTAAGTCCTTCATTAGGAATAATCAAGTCCTAAATTTTGTAGGAATTTAACCTAACATTGTGATGTATTTTGTAGGAAATTAGATCTTGAATGCAAGACCAAGAATCCTCATCCAAATGACTTAATCCTTCATTAGGAATTGAATTTCCTTGGCTAGATTTTCATTTTTTGAATAAGAACATTCAGTCATGTATAGGAGTTACAACTTTCACTCATGCCTTAGGAATCCAAGTGTTGTACATGAATTCTAAATCTTTTCCATGAACACATAAAAGTTTGTAGTTGTCATGATCATGTGTTTTTTCCAATTATGCTTTCTTTGTGGAATCTATGAGTATATTGAATATGGCTTCTAGGTGTGTGTCGATGATGGAATTCATGGGGTTTTCTTGGTGTGCAAGTCAATATTGATGATGGTTTCATGTGAATTTGTTTTGAAGGGTGTGTGTATGAATGACATGGCATCATGGAGCTTTCCGTTATGTGTATTAGGGATGGCCTCATGGACTTTTATTTGGATGACTAGATGCAATTTTTTTTGTTTTCCAATGCAAGGTTTTGAGGTTTAGGTAACAACATTGTTGTCTTGAGCTTCAGGTACCATTGATTCATCTTATGATGAAATGACGTCATGGTGGTTGATTTGTAGACAAGGAGAAAGGCGTTCAAAGAGCCATTATGTATTTGGTTTATTATATTCCCACGTATTTAAATGTTTTGGGAAGAATCCTTAAAATTTCAAGTTCATTTTTGTTTGTCGTTGTAATTATAGGGAGAGAAGGAAGCAGCATGGGAAATGCATCAAATAATTTTGGCATAAGTTCTATGGCTTCACCATCTATCCCCAATGATGCTACAAAGTGAGCACATGAGCATGAGCATGAACCTATGAGCAAGAATGGACATTTTTGGAATATTTTGATGATGTGGAAAAAATATTATTAGAATATCCCTATGCCACATAGGAATGACATGGAAAAATATTTTTCCACATGTACATGGATGAAATTTTTAAATGGATGAAAATATTGGATGAAAGTTGAACATCAATGAACTTTTTGGATGATAATTACAAGTTGATGAATAAATTGGATGAAATCTTTGACAAGTTCAAATGTATAGATGGAACTAATTCCAAAATAGTTATGTCGAATGAAAACCACATCTACATGGATGAAAGTTACAAGGAAGATGAAATATTTGGATGAATGTGGAGCATGAATGAACTTTTGGATGATAATTGAAACTAGAAAAAAAATTGGATGAAACTTTTAATTGGTTGAGTGTATGGATGAAATTAATTCCAAACCAATTATGACAATGGAAATTATTGGATTCACATAATTTTCATGTCCAACTTCATCCACAAAAAAAGGTGTCAAAGGCGAAACTCAAAGGAACTACATTACAATGTAAAAGGGTGAAACAATAACTTGTGTAAATTAAGTCAAGTCACACATTAAGTCAAGGGTAGGAAATCCACATAATGATGGAATGGGAAAATGCTTGAGAAATTAGTGAATAGTGCATTACACACATCATGTTGAAGAATATTTTCATTTTCGCAACAAAGTAAATTCCAAAAAAATAAAACCCATAACAATCCTATTTAACAACAATCTAATGATTCTATAACCTAATTTACCTCCAAGATTTTGGCACGATGTAATAATCTATGAACCTCATTCTAGTTCCAAGATGGATAATGGATGAATGGTTCTCTAATCCCAAAATACATAGCATATTGCAAAATGTAATACAAGTGCTTACAAGGCACCCACAACCCCTGTTTGCCTAGGGACAAAGCCATCATGGAAGCAAAATCCACGCAACTGCAAGCTAAGTAATCACTAATCGTTACTTCATATTGCTTACGTTTATGGCGGTCTTGAAAGGAGGTAGTAAATCCATCCATATCCCAAAGAAGGAATGTTTGAAGGAGTTAATAGTGTGGCTTCAAGAGTTCATCCCACCTCCCACTTGTTTTCTTGTAGATGGACAACTTGAAATTGTTGGGACAACAAACCTTCTTCCCATTCCTTGATTTTGGCCAAACATCTAGATCCAATGGCTTATAGACAAGGACATAAATACCATTACCAAAGATATTCTGAAGGGCACATCCAAAAGGTTACTTCATAGGTGCAAATATGTCATCCCCAACTGGATTAATGAGAGGACATCTTAGCTTCCCCAAGAGTAAGAAACCAACATCCTCCAATGCCACCACCTCAATTTGAGTGTGATTTGTCCCTTTTTACACAAGCCATAAGGAAGGCAAGGTTGGCTTATCAAGTGCATATTTCCTACTTGTCCCTCCCACACAACGCATAAGGTCATCATGACAAAACCAAAACTTATGTAATTCAATTGATACACCTTTGGTTATAGACTAGTAACCAACATTACATGGAGTTGGAATACCATGATTTGTTTATTTTGAAACGATTTTGGTTTTGCAGTAATGTTTAATGTCTTTTTGTAATGTTGAACAACAATTGCTTGACTTTGAGGGACAACATTCAATTTGCTAAATGCCATCTCTAGTTTTGGAAACTCATGCTTCAACATTGTCTCATTAAGATTTGTTCACATGATTTGTTGAGCTTTGGTGTCTTTAGATTGCATGTCACTAACCATTATAATCATCACTTTATAATAAGAAAGATCATACACATGACAAGCCATAGTTGTCCAACCAACAACACACTTTACATGACCAAACATGATCTAAGCATTTTGCAAATCCCATTTAGGCTACATTTGTGTGATGAAGCTTATTCCATTCTTGACACCATTTATTGACATCTTGAAAATGAACACCTTTTGTCTTACAATTTGTCGTAGGAAGTAACATTTTTGGATGTAGTCATAGCGATTCTTGGATTTCAATTCAAGGATGTTATTAATATAGCCACCCCTTGAATGATGCTTGCAAGAAACAATGAGGTTACAAATGTTGGGAAAATTCAGTTCACAAAACTTGTCTTGGATGTCACTCAAGGAAATCATAGATATTTTCACATCAAACATGTGATCCACCTCCTCTACAATCAACCTTCTAATCTCATCCATAAACTCCCTACACTTTCTATTCGTAACAAAATGTTTATGGACCACACAATGAATTGCCATTCTTGAGATTAACTAGAGTCTATGCACAACATAATAAATTTGTCCATTGTAGTTAGTAATGTAGAGGGGAGGAACATGACAAAATTTGCATCCAAGCAAAGAAGCAGAGGTAGTCACTACCATTTGACCTATGACTAGAATATGAACGCATTCACTGCACAAGAAGTTCATTACGAAAATCAGAATGCACAAAGTTCTCACAATCATCCTACATATAACGTAAGTGACCCAAGTAACGAACCTTCCTAAAGTTAAGCCCATAATTAGTTTTTATATTAATTGTGATCACCTTACACCAAGCATGGCCATCATACTTTTTGTCCATGCCTTGCATTTGTGAAGAGTTGTGAGCATTCGAAAGTAGTGATAGCAATTCAAACAAAATATCCCCATTGAAAGCAATTGGCAAGAATTGAACTTTTAAAATAGGTATCTTGTTATAATACAAATTTCAGAACTCGTTGGAGCTAGGTATGTTTTGGCAGCACTATTACATGGAGGCAAGAAACAACAGATCGAATATTCCCAATTGGGGGTGGAGGGTTGTGATGACAACGAAGCAATCGGTTTGTGACAATGGAAACTATGGCTATAAGGCACCAAATTGAAGAATCCAATTTGGTGATTTCATTAACAAAAAAAGGGACATTAAATTGTCACCTAAGGAAAAATTGGATAGTTCAATGAAAACAAAAGATGCAAGAGTGTTTAAACATCGAAGGAGAGTGTCGCTAGCTTTATGTTCTTGTTTCACAATCTTGACCATAGAACCTGTTGTTCCTAACGTTAAAATGGTTTCTTGAAAGTTATGAATCAAGTTATTGCCAACAATGTGATAACAACCACAAGCAACCACTCATCACCTCCCTTGAAAGGAGGTTGTAAAAATTTGGTACATCGAACTTGAAACCATGTTATTATAATCATATGAGATGTCCTTGGAAATATGTAAAGAACTTGGCTGAAAAACAAACATAGCACACAAACTTTGTTTAGAGATATAAGCCGTCCTTGAATCATGGACCATAGCCTTGCATAGTGAAGGAACTAAAAGGGATATGAAATAGCAAGAAGGCAAAACATAATGAAAAGCAATCAAACGTAAGCACAAAATTAGAATGGTTTAAAGGATGAGGAGGAGGAACCCCCCAAAATATGATCCAAGCAAAAAGCAAAACAAATATGAGATTAGATAGAAAATAACAAGGATTTGAACCACACCAAGAAAAAAAACCATATCAATGGAAAGGGCAAAACAAATGAACATAAACCATACAAACGGAAAAGGTAAGGCACGATTATGTTTTGTTGTATTATTTTGCAGGTAGCTAGATGGAACTACTTATGCACTTTCACCTTGTTTATGTAATTTAGACCTAAGGTATGTTTAAATCATATGCTTGCAGAGTTGACCATGGAGCCCCAATGCATTGAGTATGGATCAAGCTCCATCATAAATCATGCATGGAAAGCCTAGTGGGATGGTACACTTGAGAGTAGTCTTGTTGAAGTGTTATCATGCACAAAGCCACAAATAATATCTATTGTTGCTTCTCCCACAAAGTCACATTCAAGCACCTTTTCACCTAAAGCTAATTTAAAAGGTGATGTGACACCTAAACCAAGGGTGGCAAAACAAAAGGAAAATATCTAACCTATCCAAAATGCATCTCCCCAACATCCATCTCCTCACAAAAACCTTGAATAGGTGGGGAACCACCATCAAAGAAGATGAAGCTTCAAAGGAAACTAAATGAAGAAGTTGAAGACCAGAAGTTAATCAAACCTACATGTACCACAATGGATGATTCAAGTAAGTGTTTTTTCTCTATTTAAAAAAAAAAATAAAATTGAAATCAAAGGATATTTCATTTATAATACATCTAATTTGGATGTATGATACACCAATTGAACAAATGCTTTTTGTGTTCCATAGTTGTGGTGGAAGAAACTACCAGCTAGAAGTCCCAGAGCCCATCAAGTGTAAGTCACCACGACCCAAACCTAACTTAAATTCCCCAAACAAGGTCAACTATTTTGAAATTGGAAGTGATGTGAAAAGCTTTGGTGCAGGCTAGTTGTTGAACAAAAAGCTATTAAATGCCATGGTAAATGATGCAAAAAATGATGAACATGTTGTCACACTTTCCAGGGGCTTGATCAACAAACCTCTAAAACTTACGAGAATTGTTGAGCCTTCAAGTGCCAATGTTGAACCTAAAGTTAATGTGGAAAATGCCAAAACCCCCTTTGCAGCCAAAAAACATTCAAAGCCACCAATGGGTGCACAAAATGATTCTATTGCATTGAAAAAATATGTCAACACACATTCTAGCTAGGAAGATGCACTTAAAAGAAGGGTGGATACAAGGTCTTCGTCTAAGGCCTAGCTAGATTATATGTGATTTGTTTTGTGGTTACACAAGTGGACTCTAGAGAAAGTTTGTTGAATTTTGTAGTGTTGAATAGACCTATCTTTTGGTTAAGTATGTGATGGTGTTGGATTGGACAAGAAGAAGCAAGTACCCCAAAGGTCTCTAGGTACAAGGTCTATAGTTTGCACCCAAACCTTAGGTCTAATATTCAAGTTTGCACCTTTTTGGACTTTAACATTTGCATATATGTGGTATTATTATGCATACTAGTTGTTTGCAACTCATGCTGTCATTATTGGTAATTAAAGCTTTGCAAATTAATCATATTGATTTTTGTAAATGGACCATGTCTCTTTTGAAGCTCTGATCAATAAGTAGTTTTGGGTTTTTAAATGAGTTAAATGGTTATTTATGTCACACTAGATGCATGCATTAAGTCATCATTCCAACTAAAATGTATTTTTTGAGCAAGTGTTTGGATTTCTTATTTCATTGGTTTTGAGAGCATTTGGTAACCATCCAAATTTATAAATGATTTTCAATCTTGTGTCTCAAATTGAAATTGAATGTTTTTAATGTCACATGCATATTCAATTGGTTCAAAATGTTGATTACTATAAGCAATATGTAAAGGGTCTATTTGGTAATATAATCCACACTTACACATAATTCTATTTGAATCTTTATTCCAAACATAGACTAGTCATTGTAAATATTCAACTATCCAAAAAATTGATGTAAAATCTTCCCATAAGCCACCTATTATTGCACTTTGGGACATTTTTTCAATGTATTGATGTTCATTGGAAACTTGACCATTATGTAAATCATATAGAAAGCTTGGGTTCAATTCCTTAAAATTACATTTTTGTGTTTTTTGTGTATTTGACATTAAACATTCTTTTAAATATTGCATACCATTTTGTCTTATTTGGAGGGATGTTAATAAATACTTTAATAAGAAAGATATGGAATCAAATAAATAGTTACCAACATCATAACTATATGATGAAATTAAACAAAGATTACATGAATATAAAACATCATTAAATGAAAAAGACATATTATATTGCATATTATCCATTTTTACACTATGGATAGTTACATGTATGGGTCGGTGGTAGGTTGGCTAGCTAGTTGATTGGATGGATAGATAGCTAGATGCCTAGATGAATGGGTGAATGGGTAGATGGATGGATGGATGGATGGCTAAATGAATGGGTGGATGGATGGATGGATGAATAGCAAGATGAATAGATGGATGGAAAGAAAGGTGGATGGATGGAATGGAAGGATGGTTAGATGGCTAGATGTTTGGAAGTATGTAAGGCTAGATAGGTGGCTAGTTGGATGGTAGGATGTATGGAAGGCTAAATGGATGGATTGATGGATGGAAAGATGTATGGATGGCTAGATGGCTTGATGAATGGGTGGATGGGTGGAAGGGTGGATGGATGGATCAATGCATGGTTATCAAGTTGGACATTTTGATGGGTGGAAAGGTGAATAGATGCCTAGATGGATGGATAGCTAGATGGATGGATGATAGATGATTAAATGCATGGGTGGATGAATAGAAGGCTAAAAATGGATGCATGAAAGAATGTATGGATTGGTTAGATGGTAGATCAACTACTGTTGTTGTAGTCACATTCTTCACCAAAACCATAACACACTAACTAGCATTTTGGATCTTTACCAATGAGTCATATTCAGTTGTGAACGTTCCCAAAAGCAAGGACCTTTTGATCAAATTCACCTTCACTATTGACAACCATAAGCTGCCTTTCATGGCTACTTTCTCCACCACCTCTAACTGTTGTGACAATGACAATAATGGTGCCATTGGAAAATCTTGATTATAAAGACCTATCTCTAAATTCTTGTAGGGAATTTGTATGAAAAAATAGAGGAATTAATTCAAGACAAAATGTTGGGATGGCTAACACAATAGTTTTAGACTTTATCGTAATGAGAATTAGCATGTCTCCTTTTTTGAACCCTTGTTGGATTTGGCCTCAACTCCAAAAAAATTTATTTTAACATAAAACCCTTTCTAGAACAATTGTTCATGCACATGAATGTGAGGGGATTTCACCCTTAGGGTGATTGTGGTCAAACCTGTTGCATCAAAGAACTCACAATAGAGATAGGCATAGCTTGGATCATCTATGAGCTTTTTGGTTATTCAATCATAAGTGCTATATTTGTTCAAGACTTTACCTTCAAAAGTCGCATCTCGGACACCGCAATCTAAATCATTTGCATAAACAACACACCTCCCTTTTTGGACAACAATAGTAGATAATGACACCCTTTTTTAGACAATAGTGGTAGATGACAACATTGTAAATAATAGTCCAACAAGAAAACTTTACTTCAAGTGGTTGCAAGTCCAATGAGCTCTCAAAGGTGGTCAAAATGAAAGAACCAAAGAAAAAGTCACAAGGCGAAAAACAAACAAAATGCATTGGAGAAAGCACGCTAAGAATAAAAGAACAACACTAGAGGAGGAAAGAAACAAACGAAAGCTCAAATCATCAAGTGGCGGCTAGGGCATGGAGCAAAAGAGGATGGAAGAAAGAAGACAAGAAAAGACCTTAATAGGCTGGATGCCATGACTAGTTATGTCAAAGACGACATAAATTGATTACATGGAAGCAATGTTTTTTAAAAAATTTAAAAGGACTAGATTGGTAGATTTGGCAATTTCAAACTTGATTTAGTCCTAGGGTTTAAAATTAAAATATTTATAAAAAAATCCTTTTGTAGGGAATTATCACAACTTCATAAGGGAAAATAATCATATTTTTTTGATCATTTTAGAATTAGTTATGAATTTTCAAAGTCCCTCATTTTGTGGAGTTGAAGATTTGCTCCTTCACATCTAACATTGTCCTAGATTTGTAGGAATGACTTTTAGGAATCTTGAGCATCTTCAAGTATCTTTTTCTGAATTTTTTTAAAATTTTAAAATTAAAAAAAAATTGGAATCAAATGACCCTTATTTTGTCCCCATCAATGTTTTTTTTTTCAATTTTTGGCAGGTCACAAAATGATGACAAGTGTCAATTTTTGGTTATTTATAGTGAAAAATTCACTAAATTTTTAGAAACCTACAACTTTTCATAGTTTTTTCTATCACCAAGTTGCAAAAAATTGCCACTCAAAAGAACCAACATTTATTTTTGAGGTCACATGTGTAAGTTTTGTAATTTTGGATTTTTTCAATAAATTTTACCTTCTCCGCCAAGTAGGGTTTTTTTTTTCCTAGTTTTGTGAAATAGGTGTGTGGGCAAGCATTTAGGAAAGGGCCTTGCCAACTTTGGCTACATGTCAAAGAAGGAACTCAATTTTTTTTCAAAACCCTTTATGTATTGGGGACAAATCACATGGGTAAGCTAAATATGGTGAATTTGGAAAAAAATTAGTCACATCTTGGTGAATTTTTTTGGGATCCGCCTCCTTTAAATCATGTGGAGCCTTCACAACCCTTTTTTTTGTTGCAGAATGGTGAATTTTTGGCCCAAAAAAAAAACAATGCAGCCAAATGTCAAAAATTTGTTGAAGAAAATAGAAAATAGAAAAAATAGAAAAAAAATACTCCACTCGCTACATGCCCATTAAAGTTCTTT
>Ga0209611_10004126_pt1 | contig 24945 bp, 23 predicted proteins | sample S1TSphgellanicum_3_FD_187693 | JGI IMG/M metagenome (GOLD analysis project Ga0209611, IMG submission 187693) | Host-associated microbial communities from peat moss isolated from Minnesota, USA - S1T2_Fc - Sphagnum magellanicum MG (SPAdes) (version 2) | ecosystem: Host-associated > Plants > Peat...
TCAAAAAAAAAAAAAGGGGGGGGACTTTAGAGGCACGCCATTTAATTCATAAAATTAACAAATAGTCTTTTTAAAATGAATTATGTAGCTTTCAAAAACATCGTATTATGTATGATTTAATTAAATGCATTTAATGAGCATTGTTAAATATAGATGTAAGCATTGTTTATCCATGAAACAAAATTAAAATCAATTGTACTATTTAATGCATCCCTTTTCCCAACTCTCAAGTGGGTGGATATTATCCTTTATAAAATTACAATAATCATCACACTTACATGCAATTACCATGCTATGTCTGTATTAACTTTGCAGACACAATCTGATATCAGACAAATGATCTTGTAAATCTGGCTTTACCAAATATCTACATAGTTGCAAAGAAAACTAGAAACAACACCAAATATTAAACATTAGTCACCAAGGAAAATAACTCCACAATTTTAAGAGAAGTGAAGCTGTTACAAGCCACAAACAAATGGTTTTGAGAAATGATACCTTACATTAACAGCCTTCTTTTTGAGTTGTGGCATGTTTTGAAGTTCCATGATACCATCAAGTAGGCACCTTGCAATCCGGAATTGAACATACTTTTGACAAGGAAAACAACGGGAACAATAGATAAACAAATAGTGGTGGCTAAGGTTTAGAAGTGGAGGCTACATTAGGGTTTGGCAACAGCTAAGGTTAGGGTTTGGTGGTGCTTAGGGTTAGAGTTTGGTGGCGGTTAGGGTTTGGTGGCGATTAGGGTTAGGCAACAACTATTAGGGTTAAGTGGTGGCTACTTTAGGGTTAAGAGATAGTATATATTGGAGTGGTTTTGAGTAGTTTTTCATTTTCTCCTTTCATGGTTTTGAGTGCACATAAAACCTTCAAGTCTTATTAGTTGTTGCAAGCCATAGTTTTGTGATTGTAGCATTTGAAGCATAAAACCTTTGTAATCATCTTGTTAGTTAATACAATTGTTCCATTTCATGAACCTTGAGTGTTTCATTTCTTGCTTGTTTTCAAGTTGTTTACAATACCTACAAACCCCATGGTGGCCATCCTACACAAATGGTGTATTTGTCTCAAGTTCCAAGCCCAATTGGAGCATTCCAAGGAGGTTTAGGTGCCATATAACACCCAATTATGTTTTAAGCCTTTGACCTTACAAAGGTGGGGTCATCATTAGCACAAACTACTGATATGAGTGCAACAAAAAAAGAAACAGGTTTTGATTGACGAAAGGAAGGGTGAAAACATCATGGAAAATTCCATTGGGAGATGAAGGATGTAGTAGTGGCAACAAGCCACCAATCACTCATTCAAATTTTGACAAGTGCACAAGGTGAAATCATAGGGTTGAAAAGGGTTTGGAAGAGAATTGTCAAGGAAGCTGCATATGAGCACCTTGATTTGACACAATTTAACTTTAAGGCGCACGCTTTGAAGCAATGGGAGGCCATCCATGTAGACCTTGCCAAGGTCTTTTACTATGATCCACCCATGAAAGATAAGATAATGGAAAATTATGTGAAGGAACATCTATCATTTGCTAGGAATGCATGGAAGAGGGTGTGGCTGGCCAAGGGCAATGTTGGACACCTGGACAAATGCCCTGTCCATGTATGGGAGTCACTTGTCCAATATTGGAAGACTTTAAATGTTCAACGAAAATTAGAGCAGATGCGAGGGATTCGTGGCCACATGTGCGGAATCCCCACACACATGGTCCACGGACCTTATACTATGCAACACCATTAAAAGTAAAAGGAGGTCATGTCTAGGTGTAATGCACCAACTGGAAGTGTTTTCTTTTCTTTTTCTACCAAAGTGGATGTGTATGTGTGTGTTGCTAAAATTAACATAAGAAAATATGTCATGCAGGTTTCAAATGAGGGAGGTGAAGGACAAGGAGTTGTTAGGGAAGCCATACCCACCAATCAAGCACCAAAACATGTGATCAAGACAAGTTAGGTTTTTCCCAAGGATGGATGGTCTATAGTATAATAGGCTAGTGATGAACTTCAAAATATATTGTCATTTGAATTCTTTTTAACTATCACTTCCATTATTGTCTAATAGATTTCTAGTAAAACAAATGTTAATTTGTTGAAAATTAATAAGTATATATATCAAATTGTAACAATCAATGTCAAATGTGATGATGAGTGGACCAATGTGTTGAAAAGTAAGTGGGGTCTGACTGAATCGTAGATGGATTTTAAGTGCAATGTAAATATTAAAGTGGAATTGAAATGGATCCTAGTATAGGATGTCCAATTTGCACAGTGGTGTAGGGATACCTTCAGGATGAGATGTGGCATGGACATGGTTTGAAAGTGGCATGCATATGGCTTGAAAATTCAATTAAAACCTTTTTATCTTTCCCATAGGTGGTTTTAACACTAAGGGTTATCATGTAGGCATCAAAGGGAAAGGAAGTTGAACATGTTGAAAAGGCAAGTCTTGAAAAGGAAATGTTTACAAATCAAAAAAGACCTTCCAAACAAACACATATATGTGTGAATGAGGCAAGTTAGTAGAAATCCTAACCAAAAATTAGATATCATGGGTTTATAGTTTTGTAGTGTAATCAACACAAGCATATGCCAAGTTTTTCTTTTAACTACACCTATTGCATTATAATAGTTGATCTAAAACAAATGTTGCAACTGCTTAAAATTAAGAGTTGATATGGTTAATTGTATTGGTCAATGTCAAATGTGGTGGTAAGTGGAATATGTATGGACCAATGGTGAGAACTAAGTGGAATTTGAATGGAATGTAGGTGAAATGTAAGTGGACTACAAGTGGAATAAGTTTGGGACAATGGTGAAAACTAAGTGTAATTTGAATGGACTGTAGGTGAAATACAAGTGGAATGCAAGCATCAAAAGGAAAGCAAGCCATGGTGGACTTGCAAGTTGAGTCAAGGTGGAAGCTATCCTTGGAAACAAAGGTGGAAGTTTTGACTTAGGGAATAGAGGAGATAAAGAGCTTGATAGTGAATAACCATTCATGAAAGTGACACAAGATGTTGCCCCCAAAGGAGCTAGAATATGATGAGGGCCTTCCATTACCCACACACACAAGGGCAATCAATCCACTAAAGGAGTTTACAAGCAAGGTTGTGCCATACTTGGAACAAATCAAACCAACCCCTCCCCTTGAGCCTTCTTTGAAGGAACCTACAATAAAGCTTGTTAACATTGGCAAGGCAAATCTTATGGATGATAAAATTGTGGAAGACACATTCCTTTGAAATGAAAATTGAAGTTAAAACAAGGAGTCAAAAGGACATTTATATTAGAGTTATCCTTAAAGTTGTACCCAATCCAACATTTTTTGGGCACCCTCTTCATTTTGTCACCCCATTTTTGTTTTTATCCATAAAGTTCAAAAAAACTTGAAAAAATAACAAAACTCAACATGAGATTGTTGAATTTTGCTATGATTTACATTTAATGCAATTATTTTGGTAACCATCCTTTGGCTATTTAATTCAAGATTTACATTGGGAATCACACCAAGACCAAATTCCATTTACCACTTTGTGGAGGTGCAAAAAACAATTTGATCCTAATTGTGGCACCTAATGCAAATTAATTGAACAATTTAATGTACACCTACCATTTTGACATGTTTTGGATCCCTAATGAGCAATTCCATCCCTTGTATGGGATAATTTACCAATAACTTTATGATATCCAATTTATTATTGAAATTTTAAATTAGTTTAACAAACATCCTTCTAATTATAAGCATATAAAAATTTGTTGTAATTATAAGGCCATAAATGTTATAAAAATCCAAAATAATTCCTTGCAATGTTTTTTCGTTAAATTATCCTTATGGGTACCTTAATTATGAATATGCCTAACAAATTTTTCTTTTATTTCTTTTATTATTATTTTTTCCATGCCTTTTGTTGCATGGTACTTAAACACTCATCAAATGTTACAACATGTGATTATGAATAGTTCATTAACAATTATCTACCCCTTGTTTTCTTCACATGTAAATGTGATAGCAAAAAAAAAAATTGATAAATGACAAAGATTTGTAAGTCAAATTTGCCAAGTTTTGAAATTCCTTAAAAGGTTGTGAAGTATGTTCATCCAAGTTAATATCCAATTCATTAAGTTTTTCAAGCCCTTTTCCTTTTATGATAACAAGGTTCCTTGGCATGTCCACTAAATATTGGTGCTTAAGTGAAGGAAGGTAATTAAAATCATCTTCAATTCCCAAGGGGAAAACTTAGTGTAAAGTTTGGGATATACATGCATCAAACAACCATTTTTAGAGAGGATATTAAATAATTGTCCAACCCATTATTTCAAATTATTGCATACCCTATATTATAATTAAATTGATTATTTGAATAAAATGTACCCTATTTTCTAACTAATTAACTTATAATTTTTACATGATAACCAATATATTGCACCCTATATTTTTACTCACATATTTTTATTTTATTTTTACTAATGTCCCCTCCGAGCTCTAACTATTACATAATCCATTATTGTTGTAATATTCAACAAATTTTTGGTAGCATATTGTTCTCCCCATTGTTGATTGTGTATAATGCTTGCAAATTTTGGTAGAATGGGTGGTTGGATTAACTAGTCAAACTTGTGTTTTGCAACCTTCAAATCTTTCAAAAGAAGACAATTTATGTTCAATTCAAGATGTGTACGTTTAAACCATTACTATTGGAACTATTTCCAATTACACCATCATAGTGTATGTATTGTTTAAGTTTTGCAATATTCATCTTGAACAATTGCAATGTAATGAACAATTCATGTTTTTGCATTGCTAAACTTCAAGCAACCATCACCACATCCTCCTCCTCTAACAATAGCCTTGGTGAGACCATTTTTTGGGATTTGGTCTTGCCATTTAGATTATTAGAAATCAAAATTAAAGGTATGTTCCATAACCTACTATCCTTTCAAGCAAGGAATTTGTCCCTCTTTCCCTCCTCTTTCCACTATATCCATTACCAACTCCAATGACCCGTTTGTCCATTTGTTTAAAGTAGGAGTTTCATTAACTCTTATTCATGTTTGTCTTGTGATGAGATGTAGATAAATTTCCTTGTCCATAATTGGCTAGTCTAGCATGCCATTTTGTCTCCCACAAGGCAAATTGAACATCACGTTAGCCCTAGTCCTTTTAGCCTTAACCTCTATCAAATCAGGGTTAATGCTCTCAAGCCTTACAAAGAGGTATGCCCTTCTTTTTCTTACACATAGATTAAGAAATTAAAAAATGTGTTCAGTCAAGATATGAATGAAATGGGCATGTTTTTAAAGTTTAATAGATAAATGAGATTTTCAAAAATCTGAAAAATCTTTCCACTCTAAATTCATTCATGTTTGTTGTTGTGCAAGTTCTAAATGTGAATTTGAAGTTGTGATGAACTTGAGCATGTTCAAATTTGTGCAAGCTGATTCTACTTGCATTTTTTACTACTTGTGGGATTATAGAAATTTGAACCCAATGATAATATAAAAACTTATTAAACTTTTCTTTAAAACCTTGTCTATGTATACAAAATTTTTGTCTCAACATATTGATCTTTTATTTTCAAATCAAAATTTTCTTCTTTTACTTTAGGTATCAACGTTAGTTGCACTAAAAATTAAAATCTCTAAGAAAGTTTGGTATGTGTTGTTCAATGTGGTAGATAAACTCCCATCACCAAACATTCCCTTCACATTGTAAGCTTCAAAATCTTTAGATCCACCATAAATCACACCCATAAACAAACATTAAAAACATCATGCATGAAGATTTTTTCAATTTCCTAATTAATTGTGTGCATTGGAATGTGACAACTAACCTCCCATCCCCAAACACTCCCCCTTAGATAAGGATACATCTTTGTTTTTTTTGTCAATAGTCCTAATTCACATTTATGATTGAACATACGAACATTTTCCTCGGTTGAATGTTGAAAAAGCACCAAATCTAATATTCCAAAATTGTGTGTTCAACCATAGGATGTGCTTTGAATGGTGATTGGTGCTTCTTTGGTTGTTGACTAACTCATTTGTGCCCTAGAGTTTTTTTTTTTTTTTTTTTTTTTATTTTTTTTTTTTTTTTTTTGCTGAATCTTTTTTCTAGAATGGCAAAACTTTATTGTTTTTGGGTTTTTGTTTTTAGGAAAATTAAAATCATATGATATCTTAAGTTCTGACATATAGCCAAAAATGATAGAAGGATGTTAAAAAAATTTAACTTTCAAAGATTAGAACCAAATCTGGCTAAGTGGTCTTATGGATGAGCCCCACGTCACCTACATCACAAAATTGAAAGACAAAAGATTGTTGTGCATTATTGAGGTGTTCAGTGATGGGCATGCTTACCCGATTGGGATATAGGCTTACTGGGCCACAGTGAACCAGCACCCACCAGTACACCATCAAGGATGGATGATATGTGATCAGGAAACAGTTTTCTGTCGGGTTCCAGTTCCCTAGCCAACCATGGTGGTTAGCTCAGTTGGTTTATTTACTACCTACCAACTAGGTAGGTAGTAAAAACAACCCCTACATACTATGTATAAACTATCTACATACCTAGTAGTCCCCTATTTTGTTACCTACCTGTCTATATGTTAAACCTACTTCTTATAGAATGGGTTACCAAGATGAAACCGGGTAGTAACTCAGTTGAGGATCATCCACAACTGAGTCATAACAGGCATCCAGTGGATGGTGCACTGGTGGGTGCTGGTTCACAGAAGTGTGGCTTCTTATTGATCCAACACACTTCTGTAATGCTCTAGGGCATGCTCACCATAGTCAATATTGTTGGGATATGCACTTTTTAATCCAAGAAACTGCTTTAATGCTCTAGGAATATAATAAAGGTGCTATGAAACAGGCCCTACCAACCCATTCCACGTAATGAATGTGGCAATTTGCAAATAGTAGCATTCCATAAAGTTGCAGTGAGTTTGTTCAAAGGACTTAAACAGGCGCTTCCACCTTCAATACACATCAACTGGTGTGGCCTGTGCCGTTGGCCCAAGTGTTACCACTTTTTCAACTGATTTTTCCTTCCAAAACCTGGTTTTTGGGAATTTATTTGGGCTTTCAGCAGCAGAAATCACTTAAAAATCAATATCTCCGGCATTCTGGATCCAAATCTTACCAAATAAATTCCATCGAATCGAATCCTGCTCATCAAGATCTTTCCAACAACACCAAAGGCACATTTCAATTCCTCCGAAATTTTCAGCTACCATTTAATTTAATTTTCAGTCAAGAAATCATTCAATATTCAAGAACTTCTGCACAGGAAGTCCAAACGCCATGAAACCAGGCCGATGCACCCCTCCTCCTGGAGAGCTTTCCAAAGAGACCAAGAACGCTATGTGAAGCATCCCGGTTGGGTAGATTTCATCTGTACAAACAAAACAAAACAAACTACCCTTCCTTCATAGATAGTTATTGAAGGATATCCTATGTATAAAAACATATTCTCAGCAGTCTTGCTGTATTTTGCTTCTTTTATCGTGCAATAGCATTTCATTTCCAAAAGGCCCAAACATAGAAAACCACTGTCACCTATCCACCACCTAAGAAAAGACCAAAGAAAAGAGGAGAGTGTTGTGTTGTTCTTTGATTTTTCAAAGACCCACCTCTTTTTTTGGGGGGTATTTTGAAAAAATCAAAATCAAAGAACCATCGATTCCAGGTATTTCAAAAAAATCAGAATCAAACCACCGACCAGTTCTGGGTATTTCAAAACTCTCAAAGAACCATTGGTTTTCATGAAAGAACCACCAATTCTTTATCGAGGTTTTCCAGGTTCTTTGATTTTAAAATTGTTTTGTGGGGTTAGTTCCAGGGGCAGGTATCACAAAAATATTATTTGCTGAGTCAGTGCCAGGGGCAGGGGGGGGTTTCATGAAATGAGAATTGCCACTTATATACCTATATATACATATACATACACCTAGACAACCGGTCTGATAACCAGCAAAGAATTGATGCTGCCTGAAAGAACTGCCTCACATTCGAAAAAACATCTAAAAGCATCGAAATAAGACCCCAAATCGATTAAAGTAAAAAAAAACAAGGGTGAGGTAATTCTCAAGTGGCCATAGTACTTCAAAAGTTCTCTTTTGATGTTGAGATAAATCTATCTCTCAGACTACAACAACAACAACAAGAGCAGCCCCTCAACAAAAATAAAAAATTGAACAAATATAATTGTACAGACAGCAATTGCTTCAAAAATTATACTAAATGGCAAGTACACTAGGAAATTCTATAAAGCACACCTACAAAACCTTCAAGATTTTTCTTAGTGTATTTGGAGATACTCTTATAGAGCATCTTGTATAGTTTTTTTTCCCATCATCATACCCAGCGGATACCTGCTGGGCATCACAGGAAAAAAAAATTCAAAAAGAAAAAGAAAATTGTGTCAAATTTTAAGCCCTTGGAGTGGGGGAGTTCCGGAAGTAAGCACCCACCCAAGAGTAAAAACAAATGTGGAAGTGCAAACTACAAACAATTTTTTGACATGTGCAAAGTACCGTGCTTTGTTGTGGAATTTGTTCTCCTTGTTTGCTGGAAGAGGAATAAGGAGCAAAAAGTTGGGAATTTGTTGGGAATTTTGTGATTTTGGGGCTTTTGGCTCTAGTCTGTGACGTGCACTGTGTTTTGTCGCTTGTCTTGGTATAATTTCTTTCAACTCCGTTTTGTCCTTGTTTTGCGAGTTGAGACGACGACCGATGTGTGTTTCCGTGTGTTTGTTTTTGGAAGATTTTGGTGTAGGTGACGATCCGTGATTGTGGGTTTGTTTTTGGGTTTTGTGATTCGAACTGGGAAGAGGAGGAAGAGAGGTGGCGCGAGGAAGAAGAAGAAAGGTTGGAGGGTACTTGGAGAGGAAGTAAGGGAGACTACTTGAGAGATGGATTTGTTTTCTGGGATACGAGATATGGAGCGCTATGAGATGGTGCGCGACATAGGATCGGGGAATTTTGCAGTGGCCAAGTTGATGCGTGATAAGAAGACGCGGGAGCTTGTTGCTGTCAAGTACATCGAGCGTGGAGAGAAGGTGAGAGATTTAATCATACACGTATATTGTCGAGGGATCCACGTTTTCGTCTCCTTTCCTTTTTCTTTTCTCTTTGGTGGCTTGAGCTGCTTCTTTCGTGTTTCGGAACCTTTGTGCTTGTGGGTGTTAAGGATGAAAGCTGGTGAGAATTTTGACTCGTGCCGAACTTTTGTTTTCTTGTTTGCTCTCGCATGCTTTCAAAATGTGTTAGGAACATGCTTGCACTCACTCGTTGGGTTTTGGTGGGTTTATGACTTTCGTCTTTGGCTCTTTTTTTTGCTTTTTTCTTTTGCACCAGATTGATGAAAATGTGCAAAGAGAGATCATCAATCACAGGTCGCTGCGGCATCCAAACATAGTTCGTTTCAAAGAGGTACTTTGTACCCATCGCAGAAGGATTTTTTTGCGCATTTTGGTGAAATCAAAGAAGAAACTTTTAGAGCGGAAGCTTCAATTGGGATACCCCCACTTTGGTTTGTTGTAGATTTGGACATCATAAGAACCGTGAATCGTCTTTCACATCTTTGCAACCTAAGAAGGATTTCCTTGACTCTCTCTCTCTCTCTCTCTCTCTCGTGCAGGTTTTGCTCACCCCCACTCACCTGGCTATCGTTATGGAGTACGCAGCTGGAGGTGAGATTTTTGAAAGGATTTGCAATGCTGGCCGCTTCAGTGAGGATGAGGTCAGTATCTTTATACATCAAGTCCTCTCTGAAGAAGAAAGATGGTCTTGTGTGGAGAATGTAGGTTGGAGATTCTTGTTTGCTCTCACTTGCTGAATGTCTAATCCTCTTGTCTTGCAGGCCAGATACTTCTTCCAGCAGCTGATATCTGGAGTCAGCTACTGTCACTCAATGGTATTTTTCAAACTTCCACCATGCATCCTGGCAACCTTTTTCTTCTTGCAAATATTGTTGCAATGATGACCTTTAGTCATATGCCATATCTCCTTGCACGAGGGATCATTCTGCAAGATGCTGGATCTTTTCAGGATCACTGGCTGCCAGTTTGTGGAGAATGGTCACATCACAAGTATGTATGCCTAGGAGGCGTTTCTTCTCCTCACTTGCTACTGTTTTGTTTGATTATGTGACAGCAAATTTGTCATCGTGACTTGAAGCTGGAAAACACACTCCTCGATGGAAGCCCTGCACCTCGTCTCAAAATTTGCGACTTCGGCTACTCGAAGGTTTTTTACAGTGTGGCAGTGCTTCTTCTTTATTGGAAGACCTGTATTCTATGCCCCTCTTGAGTGCTAGCCAACATCATGAAGTGAGTCTTCCTGTTGCTGTCTTCTGGAAAATGTGACAGAAACTCTGGACACAGATTTCTACATAATTGTTTGCCCTGAATTTTGAGCAGATTATTATGTACTAATCTGCACCCACTGTTGTCAGGTTTGATGACATCAGTGTGAAGTAATGGCAGCTAGTCACTGCCATTCATGATGGACATGATGGTCTGATACTTTTGTGGATGACACTGGCAAGGTTATGACTGCACTCAGTGCTCTTTCCATGTTTGTTTTGGATTGGCAAGAACTGGCACTAAATTATCTTTGAAGTCTTTTTGTGAAACTTCTTTGCAATCTCATTGATGAATTTGTTGAAGACCTCTGGTGTGCAGTTTCTTTGTTGAGTTTCAGTTCTATAGGTTAGAGCCAGCCCTTGCTGTTTGTGTTATAGGTAGGGATTTGTAATTGCTGTTTGGATACTGTTTTTGTTGAGCTTCTGATTCAATTTTTGGTCGCAGTCATCTCTGTTACATTCTCAACCAAAATCCACAGTGGGTACTCCTGCGTATATTGCTCCAGAAGTCTTGTCCAAGAAGGAGTACGACGGCAAGGTAAGCCAAGAAACTGTTCTATTATCAGCAACATTTTCTTAAACTGAATCAATCTGTGTCTTTCCTCTATGCCATCTTTGTTTTTTGCCTTCTTTGCTTATTAGTTGTGTAATATGAAGAAAAATGAGAGCATATTTGTACATCTTGTGGAGAGCTCTACATTAATTAGCTACTGGAACTGATGAATTAAATTAAATCTGTTGAATTGGGTTTTACAAGATAATTCACACTTTTTCTGGGTCAGCAATGTGCTCATGTGTTGGATTCTGCGCAATAATGGAATGGGGATATGTTCTGCAGATTGCCGATGTGTGGTCATGTGGTGTGACTCTTTATGTCATGTTGGTTGGAGCATATCCATTTGAGGATCCTGCTGACCCCAGAAATTTTTGGAAGACCATTGGGGTGAGTCTCACATTCAGAGCTATATGAACAAGTCTTTTTGGCATTTTGGTAGAGGATTGGATGAACCTAAGTATGGAGGGTCCTAAGATAGTTTCCTTTTGCTTATGATGGTGGTTTGTTCATGCAGCGAATTTTGAGAGTGCAATACTCCATTCCCAACTATGTACATGTTTCTGCTGAATGTCTTCACCTTCTTTCTCAGATATTTGTCCCCAATCCTTCCAAGGTAAACTCAGTCCTTCAAAGGTGTTTACTGGTCATGGTGTTGTGATCATTGTATGAGTGGCATGGCCATCAAGTGGGGTCAAAGATCATAGTTCAACATAATTGTTATATACAAAACTGCAAAATGTCATGTTTTGTTGAAGCAGCACCATCTCACAGGGCGAACTGTCCAAATGAGGATGCATATCCAAAGTGTTAAGACAAGCCGTATCATAGGAAAAGCGCTGAGAGATCTCAATGGAATCCTAACAAAGCAACTTTTTGGGTCTGAGACAGCGCATCAACATGCAGGAGATTCAAAACCATAAATGGTTTCTGCGCAACTTACCAGCAGACCTAGGGGATTGTGACAATTGGAGTTATGATTTTGAGGACCCAAACCATCCTCCACAAACCACAGAAGAGCTTATGCGGATAATCAGAGAAGCAAGGGTGCCAGGTGCTGGTATGTTAGGCCACCACTACTTTGAGGACCCAGCACTTGATACTGATGATATGGATTTGGAAGGCGATGGAGATATTGATGCTGACAGCAGTGGGGAATTTGTGTGTGCTATATAAATCCTCATCAAAAGTGATGATAATATTGGTTTTTCTTCAAGGAAAACAACCCTCAAAGCGTGTTGGTTCTCCATTTTTCCCCTGCAGCATGGAAGGAACTGCAACTTGGGACATCTTCCATTTATTGTGGCAAGGAAAATTAAGATATTGGGAGAAGCTGAAGAGTGCGTGATTGTGTCCATTGGTTGTGACAGCTCAGATAGGCATTGTACAAAAGTTCAATCTAAGGATGTGTTCGGCATATTCTGGCTGGTTTTTCTTTTCTTTTGTAAATTATGTAACTGATTGTTGAAGAACTGGATTTTCCAACTACTGGTTTGTAATGCCTGGTGCCTTCACCATATACTTTAGCTGGATTCTGCAGGCCATTAGTACCAGTGCATTAGTCTTCTACATTTAGCATCCAAGTAGCTGTGTACATGCAAGTGATGAACTCTTTTAGCCACCCCTCAGCATCATAGGATGGCAAATGTTAATGTATGATAGGAAGTAGCAGATGTAAAGAGCTGATCTAACATTTTTCCCTCTGGAAATTTGTATGAAATATAAATGCAAAATATTTCCTCTTGTATTCTTGTATCCAGACTGCTTTTCAATATGAAGCTGAAGAAATCTCATACAAACTGGCTCTTGGTGCAATGTTAGATCTGTCTAGGAATAAATGTAGACACTTCAAGGTTCTGCCAGGTCCACCATCAGACAAATGTCATTGTGACCCCTCAGATTCCAAGGCAGGAACATAAAAGTTCACTGGACTTAGCAAAAAGCAGTACGACTGCTTACCCCTAAACATGCACTGAAAATCTCCATCCTGTGCACATACCACTTGATAGATCATGTACTGTACTCTGGTCTTCTTGTTGCAACAGGATCACACAAGGCATAACCTCAAATGAAACAAAAGGGCCAGAAACTGCTGAACATGACAGCAGTAGAACTAGAACAACACACTTTCACTTGGCTGTCTCAATAATTGGGGCATCTGTACAGATTATTAAGACATCGCCAAACTGATTCAAGGAGCTGGACAAAGTGAGATTTGTAAAGGATGTTGCATGCTTGCATGAAGGCACTGCACACTGATGATCTCTTGCATTCAAGTGCCTAAACATGCCACCATGCAGGTGATCTCCAGCCACATCAAAGTGTGGACACTTCAATTCTGTGGATGGCAATCCACACTCTCATGCTTGCATAAAGGCACTGCACCTCAATGCTCTCTTTCCTCCCTCTTCTAGTGCCATTGATGTTCCTGGTGAGAAAGAAGTTGGATAAGTTTTGCTGCAGTTTGCAAAACCATCAGTCACAAACAATTCAGCCTCATACATGTGCTAATGTTTCACATGGTGGCCACTCAGTCAGCTGCAGCATCACAAAATGTCAGCAGAGTTAGCAGAATACAAACCATGTAGCCAACAAGAGGGCCACATTGTGTAAATGGACTTCACAAGATTATGATTATTGCACATGATGAATGGGACTCCTGCAGTCAAGGAGCAATATTTTCTGCTTGCAGAGTTGAGCAAACAGCATCCTGTACTAAAGTAGGTTGTCCATTCAACAGCAGCTGCTGAGGCAGATCAACACGTATTGCCTTGTATTGATATGTCTGCACAACAAACAGCCCAGAGAGGCTTTCAAGAGAACATAATCAGATAAAATTACTGGAAACTCGCCAATCAACTGTAAGATCCCTGTCTGACTGATAATCCCGATAAGTGCTGAGAACCCCAAAGTCATATGTGAGGGCTGGATACTATATGGAGGACAGAGATTTAGTGTAACTGCAGCATTTCAACATGTGCAATCTTGAGAGGAGAAAACGAGAAACTCTGCATAAGGAACAAGATCTTCACCTTGTTCTGCCATGAAACACATACATTGTGGAAGAAAGGTTCCAGCAATGTCACAGTTTTCCCTCCCTGATCTGCACAGACACCAAGACTTTTTAAGACTCCATTAAGCGTCACAGTATCCATTGTCAGTTCACATAGTTGCAAAGTGGCATGTTCATCAAACTTTCCAAATAACCAAGCTGGAAATAGAGTAGACATTTACCGCACCATCACGAAGGGCATATACAGAGAGTGCAAAGCAGTTTGCTTCTCGGTCAGCCACAAGATAGAATCTGCACAACATAGCTTCAGACCATTAGTTGCTGTAGAAACGCCAAAATGAAGAGACCCAAACACAGTAATGTGTCGCTAAATCTCCTTCTGAATACTTGCTTCCATACATAACTTTGCTTAACACACCTACCTATGCCACTCAGTTAAGAAACTTCAATAATTCATCCCTTCAGTCCCTCCTGCTGAAGCCAACAACGGAATGCCTAGAGATTGAAGCACGTAACTGACAAGAAGTTGACTCCTATATTGGCTATAACAAACACATTATCATTTGATGTCAGCTCCAAACACTCTTTTGAGCATCCCTTACCTGCTAAAGATGTTCTCACAAACTTCTATGCATATCCAGGAGCATGGTTTGCAAGAGTGCACATGAAGATGGAGGTTTCTTATGAGGTGTGGCATTTTCTCTGGACATAAGTTTGAAGTAATCTTTTCCAGCATCTCTAAGTATGAGGAATCTACTTACAATAGTAGCTTCATAAGTAGTGAGAATTTCTCCACACTTGTGATTCAAGTCAACCTGAACACAAAAGCTAATGAAAACTAATGAGTGAGTTGAATAACAGCAACATTCATATGTATGTTCAGGGATCTTCAATAGCAACATGTATCGTATTGACCACCAACTATAACATCCCCCATCAGCTCCCACTAGTGGGTGGAGTTCAATGTCAAGCATTAACCAACAAAGTGATTTTCTGTCACAAGACCGGGAGTCATGGGCAAAACTCAGGCACATTGTTGACTATCTGTTCTTCTTATAATTATTATCATGCATAGGGCAGAACATAGGAGCGAGGACCATACAGGGGCACTGAGTTTTCATGAGGGATAGCCTGTAGCACTTTCCCTGGAAGTGCCACACCCTTGTTGAACCCTTCCTGCAATGCTCCAACTCTTACTTGCTTGTGAGCACCAACAGCTGTTCCCTTACCACCCAACAAGACATTAGGAGGCTCTCATCCATTTTCAGATCCCCCTCTTTGATACTTCTATTGCTCAATATCATCTTTCCCCTCGGAGCTTCTGAAGAACACAATAATTTAACTACTGATTGCCTTTCTTTACAAGTGCTAAAAACGGGTCCTAAGCAAGTGGCAAGACATCAAGAGCCCAACCCTGAAAATGTCACCAGACTTGTAGCACAGATTCTGATATACCCAGTGCTGTTATTTGAATATCTAAACAACCTCAAGTTAGATTTGTCACTGTTGTGAGCATGTAAAATCCATCTTACAATACCCAGATGGAGCTTACAAATATCTGGAGGAAGGCAAGATAAAATTGTTGCTAGTCTCTTTGGTTTAATTCGTCCCTGCACACAGATGGACACAAACATCAGATGCAGAACTCGGAGACAGATGCTCACTCTGAATCACAATTTCCTTTACCATTGGTTACCAAAAGCCCACTCATATATAGGTGAGTAGGTCGGTGGGGGACAGCGGGTGGTAGTAGGTGGGTGGGTGGAAAAAGTTTCGAAAGCAAAAAAACAGAAACTGGGTTGGGGGCGGGGATAAAATAAAGTTCCAAAAAAAAAACTGAGATCAGGGCTGAGAAAGGGCAAAGAAAAAAAGTCAACCTGGGATGGCACAAGGATAGAAAAGCGAATCCTATCAGTGCACCATCCATTCACGTTGGTGCACTGGTGGGTGCTGGTTCACTCTAGCCTTGGGGATGGACATGAAGTGAGCCAACCAACCTTGTTGACTGTGAGATCCTCAAGTCTGCTGAGCAAGTTTACTAGTTTACTGACTTCATGTTGTGCATGCAGCCCTGGATCACGGATACTAGCAGCCTCAAACCTTTGTAAAGCCCTTTCATAGTCCTCCAAGTACTGATGAACCTGCTCCAAAACAAGTCCTCTATCCCCTTGGTGAGGGATTCAAAATGTTGATGGTATATATTTGTCATGATGTTGGATAACACTGCAGCTATGTCTCTGAGAGCTAGCTGAGTCTTCCCATTGCTTCCAAAAATGCAACAGATACTCAGGACACAGATCTCTTTAATAATTGTTTGGCAAAAATTTGGAGCAGATTATCATACACTTATCTACACCTGCCATTGGGAACTGATGAAGTCAGTGAGGAGTAAGGAAGGCTAATTACTGCCATTCATGATGAAGGTGATGGTATGGCATGCAATACTTTTATGAGTGAAAAACTCACAAGGTTGTGACTGCACCAATTCTTGGCATGCTTGTGTTCGTTTTTTTTTTGTTTTAGTAACTGGCACAGCTGTTACTTTTACCGTGTTTTTGTGAAGTTTTCTATAATAGATATGCAAATGCACGATGCAATGGCCACAAAATTGACATGCACTTCAATTGAAGCGTATAATTGATGGAAAGTTCTTACTGTTGCACTGTTAAAATGAAGATCAGGATTAGCACTTGCCATCTCATCTTTTACCTGCATGACAATCACATCCATAACATAACATAATCAGCACATGAGTCAGACACAAGGCCACCTTTAACTGGTGAAAGAGAAGGTCTGATGGATTCAGCTAGAATTTGATGCACTGGAAATTCCCTGAAAGCCTGAAACCAAGCCATACAAAGACTACATTTTCTTCTAGGCTGGATATAATAAAGCCCACCTTGACACAGTGGAAGGCACTAGTTGCTCTAAACCTACTTGGTCACCTCAAGATCAAAATGCTCCACATTGATGTACTCAAATGGCCAATTGTAAACACTTCCAATTTAGGTCATACAGTGCATTAAGAAGTTTCATCGTGGATGGACAGCCCCACTGGATACTGGACAGACTCTACCACACCAGAACTGTTTTGCAACCACCAACCCCAAAAATATTCCATCTCTTAAAATGCCACAAAGACATGCATAAGCACTAATATCTACCAGGGGAAACAGGAGCTCTAAAAAGCTTCCAGTAGATCCAATCTAGTTCAATCATTTCCTGTTGAGTTCGGGTATGCAACACCACTGCTCCAAGTGAGGAACACATAACCCAAACAAATTCACAAAACACTAGGATATCCTTGCTCTTGGTATATTGCAGCCCATTAGACCCAAATAAACTGATAAAAGAATGTTTGTCCTCAAAGAATATGACAAACAAAGGGCTCACCACATTTTGGTAAGCTCTGAGGGACTGATGCAGCTTACTTCGATCCCAAGCACCCATGACAAAGAAGCTTGTGAAGTACGCATTTCCTAGTGTGTCTGCAGCCCAAACCATCCATATGAGCTACGAAATTCTGAATCAGTTGGATCAATTGAGCTCAGAATTGAGCTCACAATAGAGCACCTAATCCCAAGATATAAGTGGGCAAAAACAAACATGAGTCTTTTCACATTGCAGGTTCTTTCTCTGGGCAGGCACTGGCACTGGTGTGAACATCTACGCTAACATTTGTCATGGCACTACCTTTATGCTAATCTAGGCCAGACTCCAGACTCGAACAAGGTGACTTCATATAAGAATGTTACACCAAGACCAGCCATACTTGATGTCAAGAGTGACTGCTTGCTTAGCATGCCTGATGCTTTCTTCTACTGTCTCTGCCTCATCTGGACTTCCTGCATCCACAGTAATAATGTGTGCTTCTTAGCAACAGTAGACTGTTTTTTTCTGTACATGCCTCACACAGTATCTGCTGCTTCCACTTCTACCTTCAAGAGTAAAGGGATTGAAGGGACAAGTGGATGTGACCACAAGTAGCAACATTCCCCAATAGAAGTGTAATAATATAGGGCCTGGAGAACAGAGGCATTGATCTGTCACTGCCATAGCTGAGACAAAAAAGGCAGCACAATCCTCACTTACAGTTCATAACAACTGGAACTAACCATCAGCATCCCTATAGACACAGTGTGTAACTCTTGCACCAAAATCAGAGAAATGTCTCATGGAAGAAAGATTACCTTTGGTAATTCATCTCTCAAGCATAGATAGCTGTTGAAGGGCTTTCTTGTTCAGCCCCTTTGCCCCCACCTCACACCCCCAGGCATCTGCTCTTTGTCAACTCCTAATCAAGAGAGCAAATCCAGATTGCAAAACTTGACCACAAAATGCAAAAAGGGAGTTTCAATGCCATAGTATATCCATAATTTACCACTGGAGGTTAGGGATGAAGACCTTGCTAAGAGCATATTTGAAGCAGTTTTTGCCTGTGTGAGGTCTCCTTTCTTCCAAAAGCAGTTGCCCAGGCAGCACCATGCATCCACTCTAGATGGGTCAAGCTGCACCTGCTCAATTCAATTATGCTATCAGAATCTATAGCAAAAGTCTTTCCACCCAAGCGTGAGTAAAACTACGTAGTTCTTCTCTACAAAAAAGGTCTGATGGAAAAAGGCCAAATGTGAGTACAGATTTCGCCAGATGATCTTCAGCTTCTTTGCAGTAGTCAGGACCAGCATCAAGCACTTTCCCTCGCAAATACTCCCACTGCGTTCGTTGCTCCGGTTGCTTCCTGCATTCTGAAAAACCACAGCAATCCTAAATAATGTCAGCTCTCTTCTTCTTGCTACAACAAACCATATGCTCGCATTTTACAAATAGAACTCACCAACACAAAAATCCGTCCCAAAATACACACACACACACACACACACACAAAAGACGGGGAATTTTTTAAAAAACTACCACCGCAAATTGCTCCATCTTTAAAGAAAGAAAATGCGAGAGCCCACCTGCTGCGATTTCAGCGAGAACCACCAACGCCTCCCGCACCAAATTATCCAGCCGTGCTTTCTTTAAAGTCGGGTCCAGCGGAAGAATGTATCTCGTACCAAATACAATTCCTCGATTGCGGGTAGGAGGAATTCACAAGGATCTTGACTGTCCAAAAATACGTCTCCTCCCTCCATCTCCATCTCCTTGTCCTCTTATTCTTCTTCTTCTTCTTCTTTTTCTTGAGCTGTGTTCACAGCAAGCAAAGTCCAGCGATGGCAAATCCCCAAGAAAAAAGACGAATGCAGAACAGTTCACAAAACAAAGAGCATTGTGGTCTGAAAGAAGTCATCACTCACTCTGCAATCTCAAAAAGCCACTAATTTGTATGTAATTTTGTATCTACTGACTGACTTTGCCACTAATGTGTGTGTACTTACTTTGTAATCTACTTTTACTGACTCTTATGTATGTACAGTCAGCAAGACCATTTGGATCCTGGAAGTGTGTTTATCACCAACTGTGTCCTTCCATTTCAGCCCCCCCCCCCCCAAAACCCTGCCCGGATTTTTCTTTTGTATTTTCAGCTCTCTTACTTGCCTCAAGAAACCTGTTTACAGCAAGCGGGATCTTCTGCAGTGGAAGGTACTGGCCAGCCTGTACTGGGTTCTTCTGAACAGCGGAAGGTACCAGCCAGCCTGTCACTATTTCTAAAAAGGGAAAAAATCCCAGCTCTGCTTTAGGAAAGACAAGGACCTGATTACAGGCCCTTCCGTGATTTTCGACCTGTTCCCTCAGCCTACCGGCCTTGGGCACAGATCTCAAATTACTCAGGCCCTTCTCTTATACAAAAGTACCTAAGTAACCACCCCATGTGGTTTTTCAATATCAAAATGATTGCAAATTTTGAAACAGATGGCCTGTTGGGAATTGAACCCACAACCAGTTGCAAGATGCAGTGTGATCCCAAGCACTCAGGCTGCAAATCCACACTCTGGTTAAAGTGAGTTGCTAAGTACAGTAGAACCTCTATAAACTGATCCCCCCAAATTTTATAACCTCTCAAATTTTATCACTCCGGCCCGGTCCATCAATGGGACCAGGCAAAAATTTTATATTCTTATAACTTATCACTTTTCCTCTTTCCCGACAATTTTATAATTCGTTTATTTCTCGATCAATTATGGTGGAAATAGCTAGTGATAGGCCTTTGTTTAAGACTATTCTGGTGGAGATGGCGTACTCTGTCATTCATCTTCACAATCGAGTCAACAAAAGCAAGATAACTGTCCTTTTGCTATGTCCAGAAGAGCTGGAGCTTGGAAAGCATCTTCGATGCCTCCCCCGATGTGACCACCAGAAGCTCCTGGGTGTCGTCGTCATCGTCATTGTCTGCGGGCAGCAGCGATGGCTGGAATTGCTCGATGATAGCCTCTGTAATGTCATCGTCGGTGGGCATGCTGGCAATTGTCTCCTCGTCAGGATAGTTGAGAAGGTTGCGGATTTCCATGGGGTTGCAATAGTGGAACTGACGAATCTACTCTTCTAGTTCAGCGACCAGTTCAGTGGGGGGTTCGATTTCTTGGGTGGCGGTCGCATCTGAGCGGAGTTGACAGTGTTGGAAACAGTTCTTGATGGTCGTTGATTGGACATCTTGCTTCCAAGCTGCAATGGCGTTTTGGATGCCGTCAAGGAGGTTGATCTTCTTCGGTCTGCAACACTGCTTTCAATCCTTGACAGCAGTTGGTTGTTGAATCGACGGCGGTAATAGGCCTTGAATGTGCGAATGATTCCAACATCGCACGGTTGAATTTTCGAGGTGGTGTTTGGCGGTAGGTAGAGCAATGTTGTGTTCCTCAGTTGAATGTTGAACTTCTCCAGATCGGCATCTTTGATGTGCGCACTGTAATTGTCGAGGAGCAGTATCACCTTCCATCCATCCATGCGCCGATCAAAAACCGTTAGCCACAGTTTGAAGACGTTCTGTGTCATCCAGGCATTTTTGTTGGCGTGGTACTTGCAATCGAGGTTGTCGATGTTGATGTTCTTGAAGCAGCGAGGGCGAAACGACTTGCTGATGATCCAGAATGGCAATTTGTCAGACCTGTCAACGTTGCAACATATAGTGATGGTGATGCGCTCCTTGTTCTGCTTGCAGCCTTCGAGCTGTCTGGTGGCAAGCGAGTTGTCGGCTTGCATACGGTAGAAAAAGCCTAGTTTCGTCCATGTTGTATATGTCAGCAAATGCATACTGGTCCAGGATTGTGCGGATGCGTGGCAGGGACTCCTCGATGATCTCCATGTCCGCAGCACCACTCTCGCCAAATCGACGGTGCGACTGTATCTGATGCCGTTGCTTGAATTTGGCCAGCCATCCATTCGAAAATTCGAATTTTGGCGCGTCAGGATGCAGCCTCTCCAGGAATTAGGTAGCCTTATGGCGGGTCATCTCCCCGCTGATGTTGATATTAGCCTAATACGCCTCCACCCACTACGCCAAGGCTTCATCCACATCCTAATACATGACCAGTTGTCGGGTTTTGGTGTTCCCATTTATAGTTTCCTCCCGTGCCAGCAGCTCCACCGAACGCTGCAAAGTGTTGCTGATTGTCACCTACGTCACCGTCACCTGATGAATCTCCTCCAACCACTTCACCAGGGCCCTCTAACTGAGGGCTAGGTTGTCCCTCTTATATTGACAGAGGGCAATGCGCAGGGACTCCGTCAGATGGTTGCGAACTGGTTTGGGGGACTTCGCCATTATTGGTTGCTGGTGAAGAAAAAAACAGGTCCTGCCTTACTTTTATGCACAAGTAGTGTAACAAAGTCGATCTACAAGTCTTTGTATTCGCTCGGCAACTGAGCTACATATCTGGGGATATAGTTCGAAGCAGAAACTGGTCGTTCGTCGATTTTCCAGAATGTTCCCTGATGTTCCATCCCTACCGATTCATGTGGATCTGACCAGATTAATTAAGTACTATATTGACAAGAAGGCTCCAAAATGTTCTGTGACTTTCTAAGGGGTCTCCGCGACCTTCTGCAGAATGTAGCTCAGATTTGTACCGTGTATATCTAGTTTAGGGCAAAGTGTGAAGTGTGCTGGAGGGACAATACTCCAGTTACAAGCAAGTTCGGAAAAAAAGTGCTAGACTTCAGATGTTTTTCACCTTTTTTCTCTGCCAAAGACGGGTTGCTTTGATGATCAAAAATGCAAAGAAAATGGGAAAAAAGAGCAGCCTGCAGCTTTTGAACCCTGTGCCTCACAGTTCCAAACTCTCCCATAACTTATAACCTCTCAAACTTTATCACTGGCTGCTGGTCCCTAGGTGATAAAATTATAGAGGTTCTATTGTACTACGAAAAAACTCAGAGAAGCCAGACTACCCAATATAATCAAGGCGCAAATGTGCCTAGACTGTTTTGGTAATCCGGCTCCTCTGGTTGGCTACCCAATGTAATCCATTTCTGGACTAAAAACTAGAGGAGAGAAGGGAGACACTTATGTGTTATAACCCCCCTCCTCTGGACCAATGAACAAATGACATGTTCAACAATGCAGTTTAGAAACTAGTTAAATACCTACAAACTCTTGACGTGCTCGGGGTATCCACTAACAAAAGGCCAAAAGGTAGGAGATACCATGGGGTTAAGTAAATGGAAATTGATGCCCGCCACAAAGACTAGGACCAATTGTAGGAATTACCAGTGTTCGATGGGTATCAACTTCTGAACATACCAGCTGATACCAGTATTGGATTTGTTTTTAAAAATATTTATATCAGCCTGGTACTGATATATAAATTTTTTTTAGTTTCATACTGGCCTGGTACTGGTATTGGGTTTTAGGTTAGAGCTTAATTAGTAGGTTTCCAAGTTTAGAGTTTCTCTTTCTCAAGCATCACAAGTCACAAAATCTTAAAAGTTGTTTTGTTGATGGCAATTGAAAAGGTTTGAAGTGTGTCGTAATGTTGCCTCCTTTCTCTTAGATTGTGAAATCTACAACATGGAAGTTGGCTTTCAATGCAACCTTGTAACTACAAATGGAGCACATTGTTGTTGTGTCACATCAATGTTGTAGATGTCTAACAACTGAGCAAGATTGTAAATGTTTGCAAATCAAAGAAGATACATTTCCTAGATCCATTGTTTTTCACTTTCTAGTTAAGTTTTAAATCTTGAGGTTTTTGGTTTTTGCATAACTTTTGTGATTCGGTGTTTTCACAAATCCTTGTGTTTCGTAAAGAAATTTCAAAAGAGCTTGCAAATAAATGAGATGTAAACTCAAATTTCAAAAGGTTGCTTGGAAAGCTTACAATCGAAATTCATTTATATGAGCTTTCTATAAAGTGAAAAATCATCAACCCATAGATCCTTACTAGAATCAAATTATGAGATGCATCATTTGTCATAACAATGTGATTCATAGCATGGAGATTTTGGTGTTGTGCACTAGATCTTACAAGGGACTAAGTGCTTACCACAAAGGAAATGACATAATAGCCATGAAAAAACACCTTGATGTGGAACATAAGGCCATGTATGTGAAATATTCACAAGAACCGTCTAATCATTAAAAGGATGGTGATGATGTGCAATTGAAGACATGTTTGTCTAGTGTTTGTGTTTATCCAATTAAATATGACAAACACATTTTTGTCAATGGTTTGCATTATGCATAAGGCACATATTTTTTCCATATCTACATGTAGGTTACATGAGGTCCTTGATAATGATGATTGTGTCAAATGTTAAGGTTCTTAGCCAAAAGGCTTGTGGGAACATGGTTCTTACATAAACTTTATGTTGTAGAATAATTCAAGTTATTTGGGCTTTTGGAACATTGAACCACATTTGACAAACATGTTACATTTAATTCATAAAAACTTCTTGACTTTCATCTACTTAACAATATCATGTAACATGGTTATGGGGTAGTTCCACAAAAAGTACTAATGAATTATTCATTTTCCCAACTATTGAAGTTTGTTAAATTTCAATGGTTTTCCTCTATGGTTTTGAATTGTGAAATCTATAAATTGTCAATAACATTGTTTTAATACAATGCAAACGTGTGTTTATGTAAGGATTTTTTTTCTTTCTAAACCCTTCCACCTTGACACTATATATATATATATATATAATAAAAATTAAGTAGGAATTTTTTTATAAAAAAACTTGGGGCATTATGTTTGAAGGATTGGCCCAATACTAGTTTATGAAAATAGTATTTGGCAAAACTCCTTGGACTTTTTTCAACCAAATATTTGACAAAAACTTGCCCCTTATACCTTACAGCACAAGTTTTGAAACATTCAAACCATGCTCACCCCTTTCAAATGTGAACATGTCAATGGAAAAATCAAATACCCACACAACATTGGCTGGTTTTGTCTTGCTTCATGTATCATGATTACTTTATGGTCATGTTCAAATTTGCCCCAACTTGGCATGAACATCTGCCATAAAAAATCCATGGGCACCAATTTGGTTAGTGCCCATGTTAGAAGTATTTGTCACAAAGTTCTTACTTTTACAAAAAACACTAGAGGAGGCAAGTTATCACATGAGCTTGGAGCCCAAACATGGTGCTCAAAGCTCCAACTTGGAACTTGGATGTAACATTTCCCTTATACTCATGCAAATAAAACTTATAAATGAGGACACAAAATGAATGATTATAAAATACATTGAAAGATAAATATGGGGATGAAATATGTGTGCATTCATCAAAATCATGGATGAATGTATTAAGTATTTATGGATGAATTTTTTTTCCTTTTGGCATCACTATGAAAAAATCATGTCCATTGCAACTTGTCTATCTAGTTGTAATTTAGTTACATCGGACATCTTTTTATTGCTTTGGACAAGTTACAACGGACATAGTTTTCTCATAGTCCATGTTTGTAATACATAATTAAACATATTGAAAATGTACATGATTTCACATTCCTTGAATGATTCAATATAAATTATATTTAGCAACTATTGACATTACATACTTGAAAATTTGTATGTTCAATAATGCAATAACAAATGATATGTTATATGGATGAAATACA
>Ga0209611_10004127_pt1 | contig 24944 bp, 18 predicted proteins | sample S1TSphgellanicum_3_FD_187693 | JGI IMG/M metagenome (GOLD analysis project Ga0209611, IMG submission 187693) | Host-associated microbial communities from peat moss isolated from Minnesota, USA - S1T2_Fc - Sphagnum magellanicum MG (SPAdes) (version 2) | ecosystem: Host-associated > Plants > Peat...
GTTTCTACGTTCTTGCCATAGTTCTCCTGATCTTACTGCAATTTGCTTCCTCTCCTTTCTTTTTCATGTGAACATAATGTTGTTCTGCTGAATAGTTGCCCCCTCCCTCCCTCCCTCCCTCCCTTCCCCCCCCCCTTTTGTTCAATTTTTTATTCACGGGATTCACTAGGTTGATGCTTGTGTACTTGCTCTGTACTATGGTTTTGTTTGCACTGCTATTCTATCATTGCCAGGTTTTTTTCACGATCTTGATACATAAAGTTGAATTGGATTTTAAAGTGTCTGCTTCTAAATTGGAGTTTATAGAATGCCAATTTCAGTCCAAGTTTTCAAAAGTGAGCACTGTGTTTTGTTCATTCATGGAAAATTTCGAATTGAGATGTGAAATTGGACAGTCATGATGTGTGACACATGCATGGTGTGGAGAAACATATATCTGATGATGTTCGAAGATGAGAAAGAATGTGGAATTTGCTCAAAGAATTTCCAAACGGACTCAGAGGCCGATGTGGTCACAACTTAGCTGTGATGAAGCTCTCTTCAAGGCTGTGATGATGCTCTCACCACATTTTATTTGGAGTCCAATTGCAATTTTTTTTTTTTGGTGGTACGTAGGTTCTCCAAATTCACCTGTGTGTTCTGTCAGGATTTGCCAGCAGAACTCCAAATTGATGAGTAATGGATATGTATCATGTGCCTTGGTGTGGAACTGTTCAATAGAGAAGAGGAGTTCTGCATCCATTGAAGCTCTCAAAGATGCTGATTGATTTTACCTTGTCAGGCAGTTTTTCTACAGCTTTGGATTCAATGCTACCTAAGAGCATCAAAGCACATGTTTCAAAGGACATTGGAAGTGCAAAGAGAAGACCAAGTGGATCCTAAGGAAATGCAAAGGTGGCACCTGCTTGGTTTTTTACAGTGTCATGGTGAGCTCTGTCATTTGTTTGGGATTCAGATATTCAGCAAAAGCATCAATTGGGCTATGAATATGATTGTGGTGGAGGATATGGACAAGCTATCTGTGTACAAATCTGCCAGGAAACAATGTGGACTCCACATGGGCTTGAATCTACATTGTCGATCACAAAGCTCCAGTCCTAAAGTCCCTATCCTAATGTCTTTGATCTCTTGATTTTTGGAGGGCTCTTGACAAGCTTGTTTGTTTCTCCTGTACAGGATGCACGCAGCAAGAACAAGGAAAAGTGCAGAAATTAGGGACTTGGACTTGCTATAATCCCTTGGGTCTGGCTGCCAGCTTGGATGTCTCAAATGTCAGGACTCAGTACACAATAATATTGTGTTTTATAGATCTTGATGACAGATTCTTTTGAGATGTTGAGAAGCAATGTTCAGATGCAAAACACAAAAGTGTTTCTTAAATGAAGACCTGTACTACTCCCCCTCCCCCCACTTATGAGTTGCAAGAAATCTCTGCAAATCTTTGGAATATGACAATGTTGTTATGTAAAGCAGGAACACAGTTTTTGCAAAGAAATGAATTGCACAAGTACTTACTGCTGCAAAGAATGCTGCTTACATTCTAAATCTTGGATTTGGAGACTTTGAAATCTTTTGAAACCTGAATTATTTGAATTCTGTGTACCAATTTAAGCAGGTGTGGCAGGTTATGCAACTAGCATTCCTCAAAGCATATGACAAACTGCCACGTTTCTCAATCATAGCAACCCTATATCAACATAGCAACTCTTTAAGAAGCATGAACTCTACAAGATCATGCATGTGATCTTCTTCTTAAAATGACTGTTCTAGCTTGTAACCTGCATAATACTTCTATCTTTCTCTCTCTCTATCTATCTATGCTGGATGGAATTCCAGCAGTTATGGTGAAATTGATCACCATTGAGATTGGTCATGCCCATGTATAAACTACTCTAAAGGCAGAGGAGATCATCACGATCACCACCTGCAGATTTCCTGGCTTCAAAAGGGACAACGATGTTGTTCAATTGATCAGTGCTCATCCAAGAATCGGATTCAACTGGAGAATTGGGAGGAAGAAGGAGAAGATCAGAGAGCAACCACTTGAGGTTCCAGGGTGCTGCTGCCCTTGGTACAGTTCATGCAAACTGTAAATGATGGTGGCGGGGTAAGAGAATGTGGGAGGGAGAGAGAAGAAAACAAAAGTGTCACGACTATACAATTCTGTTTGAGAGCTTTCAATGATTGCATGTGGGAGGAGTTGCTGAAACTATTTTCTGCCACAGGAAATCATGATGTAGATTACGACTGGTCTGCAAGATCCTGGTGGGGACAATGATGACGATGATAATGCTGCTGCTGCTGCAGCAGCACAAATTGGACAAGAGCAGTAGTAGTACCTGAGATCCTCGAAGAAGTAAACAGCATGTGTGGAGGGGGGAGAGCCGATGCCTTTCTGAGATCCTCTAGGTATCATGTATATTACAAGGAGATGGAATTCTTGGTCACTTGCCGTTGTGCACTGACTCAGAATTCTGGTGTCAAGATCCTTGGAAATTCTTATGTGCTAGTGGATGCAGCTGCTGATGATCATAATATTAGACTTACATGCAGCTGGTCATCAGTTGTGTCATTGTGAAGAAGAAGATGATGGGGTAGTTGTGTTATGATACTCATCAGCAGCAGGAGGAATTCCTGATGGATGCGCCCTAGTTTCAGGTGGTGGTAATGATCGGGTGGTAGAATTTGTGGACTTCTTCTGCTGCACTCGAAAGGTGTGGAGGGAGGAGTGGCGCAAGCCATAACGGTTAAGCACTTGGTTATCGGCGAAGAGAAAAGCGCGCTCCATGGCCCTGATGCACTGGCCGGGAGAGTAGATGGGGTTCACGCCGCCTTCGCAAAACTCGCAGCCCACGAAATGGGTGATGAAGGGCCACCGCTCATCCCCGTACACACCCGGCTGGTTCTTCTCCATCATCTCTTCGAATTTGTCCGTCAGGTAGAGCCAGTAGCCTTGGAAGCAGTAGGAATTCTCTAAGTAGATCTTGGATCCCCATCTCGACCTGCATCAGGATCATCAGTACAGAAAACAAAACTAGAATTGCAACAAAACTCATTTGCAGATTCCAGAATCATGTAAGTCCTATGTGCAAGAATCCGAGTTGTACCTGTCTGTGAGCATCAGGTACACCAGCGAAGACTGATCGTCAGCCTCGGTTGGAGGTCTGTCAGTTAGGGCAAGCGAGAGCAGCTTGCCAATTGCGTCTCGCACTGGGCCCTTGGGGCTCATGGGTGCCCATGAATGGAGAAGATCCAGAGACCACTGACAATTGCGGAGCAGGAAAACGCCGGCATTGAGACCCATCCAGCTCCTCTTCTCGTAAACCGCATCCTCCCAGCCGCTGATAACCAAGTTGTGGTTTTGGTACTTGTGGAGAGGAAGCTCGAATGTCATGTCCGTGATGACGGCGTCGCTGTCCATCCACCAAATCCAGTCCACCTCCGGGTGTCGAATCATGAGCATGTGGGTGAGGAAGAGCTTCACCCACCACCCCACCATCTCGTCATCCATCTTGTTCATGTTGTAGAAGATCTGCATGTTGTGCAGTCGACAGTAGTCGTATTTGTTCTTGATTGCCAACAATTGCAACTGATCTCCCTTCGTGTTGGAACATGCGTGCGGATGGGTGCTGGTGACGAGAAGAATGCGAGGAGCTGCAGGTTTTGTTGAAGAGTTCAGCTGCTGTTGATCATCCTTCTCCTCATGAGCCGGAGTACTAGTACTGATCTTGTCGCTGTCTTCGTTTGCAGCAGAGAATTTTGCCTTTGCAATTTCACGCTGTTTGTCCCAGTCGAGGATCCTGGGTCCGAACGTTGTAAACTCCTTGTTTGAATCCAAGACATGCTGGATCTCTTTCTGAACCTTTCTCAACAGAATCTGGATCTCTTCAGGCGATGAAGCAGTTAAGGCTTCCAATCCGAGAGCTCTAAGATTGGCGTCAGAAAAAGTTTGAAGCACAGCACTGCTGCTAGTGAAGAACCCATCTACAGCTACGTTGTTGTTGTCGTTTTTACAGCTTAAGCTCCAAAGGATCCAAGTGCACACAGCCGCGATGGTGTAGATGAGTCTTCTGCATTGGGAATTGCTCCACTCTCTTCCTCTCTTACCACCGAAAAGCCCTTGATACACCCAATCCATGAGGAGCAGCTACTGATCACTTTGATACTGCTGCTGCTACTGCAAGGCCAGGCTTCATGTCATCTTTAAATACCTTCACCAAAAGCCACTCTTCCTGATCCATAAAGCTGGGTTATATAACACAGCTAGTAGCTGCTACTACTGCAGTGCAAATTCCATGATGATCAACAACATTGTACAAGTGCAATCCCTGCAGTACCACCTAAATACACAAAAGCATCAAGATTACTCGGCAAAGTAACCAAGCAAGCAAGAGAGCAAGCAAGCGTAATGATCGATCAGGTCTGTGGTCCCATCCAGCCTTTGTGCTTCTATTTGCTGTTGCTGTTGCAAGCAGGTGTCACTGTTGTTTGCCTTGTGGCATGTAGGACTAGAGATGTGCCATGCAGCATTGGGAGTGAACCAGGTTGCCAAAAGTATTTCTTTTGCTTGTAGGTTAGTAGATGCCTAGTACCACTGTTCACGGTTACAACTGTTTGCTTGCTTGCTCACTCAACAGCAGCAGCAAATTGGGCAGTGCCACTTTCCTTTTTTTCTTCTTCTGCTTCTTCTTCTCCTTCTTCTTAGTCACTTCAGTTTGAACAACCCAGGTGTGTCTTCATACATTCATTAGTTTCAGCTATTGTTCAAACACTTGGTTCGGTTCTTTTCTTCTTCTTCTTCTTCTTCTTCACTACATCAGTTGGAACAACCTTCTATTTATAGGTGCATTCACACCTAATGTTAAGTCAGTGTTAAGTGAAAATCTAGGTGGCATCTTAGGTGGCACCCAATGTTAAATGGGTGATTGTTTAATATTAAGTAAATGTTAACATTAAAATCTTTGTGGTAAATAAGTTTAGGTCCTAAATGACTAGCTTGGTATTAGGGGACTTTAACACCAGAGTCCTTAACATCAAGTGTGAATGCAACTTATTTTAAGTGCATTCACACCTAACGTTAAGTTAGTGTTAAGTGAAAATCTAGGTGGCATCCAATGTTAAATGGGTGATTGTTTAAGATTAAGTGAATGTTAACTTAACATTAAAATCTTTGTGGTAAATAAGTTTAGGTCCTAAAAGACTAGCTTGGTATTAGGGGACTTGAACACCAGATTCCTTAACGTCAAGTGTGAATGCACCTTATTTAAAGTGCATTCACACATAATGTTAAGTCAGTGCTAAGTGAAAATCTAGGTGGCATCTTAGGTGGCACCCAATGTTAAATAGGTGATTGTTTAATATTAAATGAATGCTAACTTAACATTAAAATCTTTGTGGTAAATAAGTTTAGGTCCTAAATGACTAGCTTGGTATTAGGGGACTTTAACACCAGAGTCCTTAACATCAAGTGTGAATGCACCTTCTTTTAAGTGCATTCACACCTAATGTTAAGTCAGTGTTAAGTGAAAATCTAGGTGGCATCTTAGGTGGCATCCAATGTTACGTGGGTGATTGTTTAATATTAAGTGAATGTCAACATTAAAATCTTTGTGGTAAATAAGTTTAGGTCCTAAAAGACTAGCTTGGTGTTAGGGGACTTTAACACCAGAGTCCTTAACATCAAGTGTGAATGCACCTTTTTTAAAGTGCATTCACACCTAATGTTAAGTCAGTGTTAAGCGAAAATCTAGGTGGCATCTTAGGTGGCACCCAATGTTAAATGGGTGATTGTTTAATATCAAGTGAATGCTAACTTAACATTAAAATCTTTGTGGTAAATAAGTTTAGGTCCTAAAAGACTAGCTTGGTAATAGGGGACTTTAACACCAGAGTCCTTAACATCAAGTGTGAATGCAACCTTATTCATTCAGTGATTATCCACCTTCTCTTCTTCTTTTTCTTCTTCTTTCATCATCTTTTTCTCAGTCACCTCAGTTTGATCAACCCTAGTCAATTGCTGAAACTTACAGGCATAGTTACTACCCTACCTTGGTCAATTGCTGAAACTTACAGCCATAGTTACTACCGTCCCCTGGTCAATTGCTGAAGTTTAAAGCCATATGTACCACCACCCTACCTTGGTCAATTGCTGAAATTTACAGCCATAGTTAAAATGCCCTTGCCATTCTTTAGCCTAGGCCACCAGAAAATTGATAAAGAACAAAGGTGGGCATAGAATTTCTTTGCACTTAATGAGGTGAATTAGCATGCAGTTTGATTTTTTCTTTTAGGGTTGTGTGGGGGTGAAGGGAGTTGGATTTTTTTGGATTTTTGTTCTTGCCAATTATGTTCCCATTAAATACCCATTGGGTTCCTAACAAGCTTCTCAACTTCCCAATGTGTTGTTGTTCCCCTAACATGTTCACAATAGCACCTCACTTTATCCCATGTCCAGTGCCTTAAGTTTCTACTCTTGTAACCTATACATAAAGCACTGCCTGGATTTTTCGTTTGTATTTTCAGCTCCCTTCTTACCTGCCTGAAGAAACCTGTTTTCAGCAAGCGGGAAATTCTGCGGTGGAAGGTACTAGCCAGGCTGTACTAGGATCTTCTGACCAGCGGAAGGTACCATCCAACCTGTCACTATTTCTAAAAAGTGAAAAAGTCCCAGCTCTGCTTTACGTAAGGAAAAGACCTGAATACAGGCCCTTCTTATGTACAAAGCTGCTCCAAAGGATAAGACTGTCAAAAGACTGATTTTTTAAAAAATAGAAAGAATACCAATCAATGATCTCCCTTACAAAAGAAAAAAAAATTGAACTTTGGGGGTTCCCACAAATATAACTTATCCGAAGGTCAGTTTCCTCATTAAATAATCCTCAAATTAGTGAAACAATCTTTTGTGAAAAAAAGAAGTTGATTTGTTGAAAATTATAGTAATTACGATAGGTTACACTCTATATAATTTCATTACTCATATGAAAATATTGTAGTAGATCATGGAAAATAAAATAATTTTAAATTTTATTATTTTATTATTTTTTGAAAAAAAATTATTCGATTTGTCAATGTGGAAATTGACCTTAGGCTAGGGTACATTGGACTCCACTTCTTCAAATCAGCAGTTGGGCTCTTTTCTTGTCAGGTGACGCACATTCATTCATTCCTGCATCACTTTTGCACCTCTTCACATTTTTCAGGTTGAACAACCCCTAGTGACAATTTCATTCATCATTTTTGCATTTTACATCTATGAACATCTGTGAACAACCCTTTATAACATTTCATTCATCAATTGTGACCTTCTTCAAAAAAATTAAGAATGCATGACAAAGTTCATTCATCAATTGTTATTTTTCATCTCTTCATGTTTATTTTAACAACTCTGATGAAGTGGTTTTTTTGGCAAAATTTCTCCAAGTGGTGAGATCCCAATGGCATGTTCTACACCCTCTTGTTAAATCAGATGAATTTCTAGTGATATTTTTTTCATATCCCCAAGCCTAGTATCTAGGGCTAGCCATGGATTTGATTTTGCAAGGATTGGAAATCGTTGAAGGGTCAATCCCATCTTGTCACAAGTTGCCTCTATTTGCTATAAGTTTCATTGATGTTCACAATGGGCCGCCTCACATTCACCTCCATCATCATCCCCTTTTTTTCCTAAGCTTTGTAGGCAGCTTCATTTTATTTTAGGTGAGCTGACATTGCATCTAAGTGCATCTAACATCCTTTTTTCATTGTCTCAACTCTCCATTTTGTTGTTGTTGTGAGTCAACTCGAATCTTTTCATATCCTATTACAAAGAATTGTTGCCCTTCTCAAGGGTAAGAAATATATTGTGCATTGATTTAATGTTGGAACTTGGTGCATGAAGGATATTGCACACATTACTCAAAGGTTTTGAAGATTGATAACAAAGGGTGACATGAAACTCTACTTTTTCATGGTGTCAAACTCTAAGTCATTGGAAAGGAACATGGAACGGAAGTTTCAACGTGTAGTTAAATTTGTTATTTCCCCTTGTTAATGTGCATCTTTTGCACATAATTCACTTTGAGAGCTTCTTAATCTCTTACATTACAAAATAGTATATATTTAAAATTTTCTTTTCTTTCAAGTTAATCATTTTTTCGTGGTTTCATGAACTGACCATCATGTTCATCATATATTCATTTTGCTCAAGGTTTAGGGTTTGTATATAAAAATCACATAGTTTTATCCAAGATTACATCACAATAATTGAAGGGATTCAGTTAAAATGTAAATCATATATACTTCACATCAAAACATCATAAATAATAAAAACACATCATTCATTTTTTTTTCCCTTGCCCTTTTTACACTTTGAAGCCCATGGATTTTGCATAGACATATTGTTTAACAATTATCGCACAAATTTTATTGAAATTTTGTGATGTGGACCTGCATGAAAACATTAATGATTAGTTTGACTATTTAGTGGGTTAACCTTCCAACAAATATCCAATTTGTGATGTTTTACTTCATAAGTAAGCAATATCAGTTACATAAGAAATGTCCTTTTATTGAAATGTTCACCCAAGTTATGCATGATGATTAAACAACAATTTTTGAACCTATCAAGGTTCAATGTTCACATGTTACTATATGTTTGATCTTTGAATTGGAGTGATGATTCCACAACCAAAAATTGATGAATGCAATGGACATCTTTTATTTTCAATATTGGTTTAATATCCTTGTTTCAGAAACATTATGAAGTCATTTAGCCACATTAAAGGTTCAATTTTTTTTGAAATGTTCATTAATTTAAGGATTGTTCAGGTGAATATCCTAGCCCTTCTTGATGAAAGCAAACTTGATCTTGGAGCTTCCCTTTTTGAGATCACTATGCAAACCAACCATGTTGTTGTTCTAGAATTGCAATTGATGGATCACCTTGTCATTCAACTATGGTTTATGAACATCTAATAACCACTTGCAACATTACTTGTTTAAATACTTTGCATTGGAAAAATCATCTATATTTATTATCATTTATAATGTATAAAATGAACATTGTTTATTCACTTTGTTTTCTTTGAGATCTTGCACATTTTCATCCTTAGAATAAGTTTTTTAAAACTCCCAAGACTTCACTCATTTTTGGGCTTTAAAAAACCTTAAATAGTTCATTTTTTTTTATAAAAGGAACTTTAATTTAATCTTAAAATTCAAAGTTAGGGTTTTTGAAATTTTAAACTATTGGTGTTGGTCATTTTCACAAAAAACTTAAAATTTGTTGAGTTTAAGACCATGTTCAGTTCTATTTCTATTATACACAATTAATATATTTTTTGGTGTAGTATTAGATTTTTCAACTAATGCACATAGTTCAAGGTATAAATTATGTAATATAAATTATGTACAACCATTCACATACAATAACTTGTCTAACGTGTAGGTCCAAACTTTTACTTTTTTAAGGAAGTTGTGTTTATTTATTTAGAGAACAAGGCAACATGCAATCAATTTCAAATTTGGTAAAGTAGAAACCTTAGTTTAATATCTAATTCAATTTTGAAAAAAGGCCAATTAATTGGTTAGGTTTCAATGGTCATTTGAATAAAACTCAAAAGCTTTAATCTAGAAACACTAGATCCTAACCTTTAACCTAGAATTAAACCTATCAAAATCCTTATACCTAAAAACATTAAACACAATAATTTTCCTTTGATGAAATTTTTTTGTTACAATCTCATAGATGTGTTTAAAAGCAATGTTTCTCAAATTATGTGTGTGTCTCATACACTAATGAAAACCATGGTTCAATCAAATGAAGATCATTCTTTACATTTTTGAAGGTAAGGATAAAGGAAAGGTGATCCATATAGAAGTAAAAAGCATTCAACTTCTAGTTTAATATCTATTTACTATGTTGAATTGAAATGTATGTTGTCTCCATACATGTGAAAATTCACCTTTGCGATAACTTGATGTTGACATCTAAATGTTAGTGCACAATCTTTTGTGCAGTGTTGAACACAATGTCTTCCAAAATAAATATGCTTAGTATGCTTAGATAAGTAACCTTAGATGTCACATTTCAATATGTGCAAAGCACAAATTTTACATGTCAACTATGAGAACTCTACAATTAAAACAATGTTTACATTTGTGTGCAATGGTTTCAATTATTTTGCCTTTAATAAAAAATAAATTGCAATGGTTTACAAGAGCAAATGAAATTAAACACAACAAAAATTGAAAGCCCATTTTAAGAGCTCTTTTACAAATTGAACTAATTATTTCAAGTAAAGATTTTCAAGGCTCATTGTTTAACATCTTTTTTCCATGTATTTTATGTTGATTAGTGTTGGGCCGAAGTGTCACATGCCTTTTGTTCAAACTAATTATCTTATATATAGTTTTCTTTTACATCATTCATGACAAAAAAATTAGAATCTTTTTAAATTTTGTTTCAATGTGGTTGTGATAGACATTGAATTGAAAGATCGCAATTTGAGTTCCACATCTTTGTTTGTTTTGGATTATTACTAGTCCTTGTAATTTGATCAAAATGCATGCATACTTTTAGATGTGTGCTAGAGCCTTTCATTATTTCTTTATATTTTGAAATGTTAACATCATAACTATACTAGGTTTGTAAATAATGCACAATGTTGTTTCCCCACACTTTGAATACCTATGATTTATATAACTTTTGGATGCCTAACTAGCCTAACTTTATGTGCATGTGTAGCAAGATTCAAATGCCCTTGTAATAGCAATTTTTTTATAAAAATGATGTTATAATCCCCGTTGTAATGCCTACATCATCAATATTTCATTGACCCCACCTTTTTTTTCCTTACTCTCATAAAGACCTTCATTATACCGTTGTCATTGGTTACTTGAAGATCATTAGTCATGTATGTGTTTTTGTAATTTTTTTGGCCCACTTTGTGAGTGACCAAAAAATAATGCACATGTGTGTGTTGTTATGGTGTGACTTTTTTCTTGGTCACTAATTTGTGAATTATAACCTTCATGCAACATTAAACAAATCCTAACACAACTTTTTCTTCTACTCCCATTTCTCCTAAACAACTAGCATAGTCCATCACCATTTTTGTAGTGTTAAGTTGTGATTGCATTTCACCCACCATGGTTGCCAAACTTTACATGGTGTATGCATTCTTTTCTACCCAAGTTTTCATGCAACACACTGCGGTCTCATATTCATTGATTTTGGATCTCTAAATTATTGCGACAATTTTTCCTATCTTTGTTACATGATCTCTTGAAATGCAGAATGCCAAGTGCAACAATGAATCTAACATAAAATAGAGCTTTCAAATGCATGGAAACTTGACTATTAGAATGCCATTTCTTTTGACCATATCAAATTGCAATTTTTTTAATGAATATTTAGTTTGTTTCAAAAATTGTGAATATGATATTGATCCATTAGTTGATCATGAGATTGCATGCAAAAACAGCATTGCAAGCACAACTACTCGAGTTTTGAGTTACTAGTATTGATCATATAAAAAAGATTTGCATCAAAGTTTTTCCCTTGTAATTTTGGGTATATTGGGATTGGTGATGAATGTACTTTAAAAGCTTTTCAACTTTTAGATGGTCATTTTGAATTCTTTTAGGAAGTTTTGTTGCGTAGGGTTGCAATGGGACATTGTGGTTCCAAATTATTGTAATTTACATTTTTTATTTTGCACAAGAAATTTTGATGATATGTGATGGAGATGTTCTTAATATCTTTCTTTCCTTCCATAATCTCTTTGTTACATTTTACATAAATATCCTGCACCATGTGAAGGACCAAAACTACAATGCCTACATATAACATAAATATCCTACATTGTGTGGGTGGCCGAAATTGCAATACCCCATCAACAAATTAATCTCGCAATGGTTGCATGGCTAAGCTTGCAATATGCACATATAACTATGGTAACATCCTTCATTTCATGGTTGACCATGTAATACCTGCATGTAATTAAGATATCCATCACTTTTTGACACACAAAAAATACAATAGCTACATATAGGGTGCCAAGCAATCACTATGCAATTTTTCAATCATGCATTAGTTTCATTATTCTACATATTGATAATAAATAACATGCGTTACCCTTGCATGTTTACATACCCTAATCTTCCAAACCATTAAACTATTTAAACCCTACAAGTGGTATATGGATTGCCACAATCTAATAAACAAACAATTATATACAAATGCCAAAACAAAAACCATTTTATGGAGAACTACTTACAGAAAAAAAATGAAACGTAATTTAACACCCTAAATGAACCAAAGAGGTTATTTATTTATAATTAATTAACTAATTTTTTATATCAAGATTTATTTCCACTCTCTCCCAAAAGAGAACAAATCAATTGAGTTGCTCTATGAATGTGCAATTAAAGCAAACTCCTAAGTCTTACCAAACTATTTCACATGCCTTAATTTTTATTTAGTATCAAAAGAGTGATTTGCAAATATCATTTATTGTCATTAAAGTTTAAGGCCTTAAATATATATATAAAGTGATACCCAATATCAAGGCCCTAAATATTGCTCACTCAAAGACAACAAGTAGGCTTTTGCAATGGGGTTTACCTCTATCTATATATTTCATAAACTTGTTTTTGCATCATCTTGGTGGCTAGAGGGCTTGGTTGGGGTGATGGGTGTGCAAGGAGGTACTTGCTTAAATTCAATCATTGATTGTCCATCCAAATTGGTGCATTTGTGGGTGCTGGTTCACTCTGCCCAATAGCACCATAGTTTGTCCCATGTCCTTTACCCAAAAGTGTGGTGAGCTTGTATTGTACAAAGCTAAAATGGAAGGAGCCCCACTTCAAACATTATTGGGTTGGTAGTCTATTTGACAAGCCTTAAAAATAGTGCCAATCAAAGTGACCCATTGAAAAAAAAAAATGAAAAAAAACCTTGAGCTTTGGGACGCACTCACAATTAATGAATATAAATTGTGTATTATCTACCTCTAGATTAGCCCCCTAACCCTAGGCCCTTATCATTGAAAATCACCATTGAAAGTCTATTATTACCTCGGCCGGTTTTCATCTTGAGAATCAGCCTTTGAAATTGAGCCAATGGAAACAAGAGATGTGGATGAACAATGGTTTTTGTTTATTCAAAATACATTTCAATGGAAGTCTATGGCAACTTGTAATTTGTTGCATGCTTGAGGTTAGTCAAAAAGGAATCCTTTTGTTTGCAATTGAATAGGGATGTATTTTGAATTATGGGTTTAAAAATAGGCAAAGGACTTTTTTTAATAAAAACCAACTAATGAATTATCCCTAACAAGGAAGTATGTTCCAAGTAGTTTTTTTTTTTTTTCGATCTTGACACGTAACCACACTGGCTATCATCCACAAGAGGAATTAGCCAAATTTGGCTACATGCTAGAGCAGAAAGTAAAAAAAAATTAAGAGTTTTCCTATATTTTGGTGACTTGTTAGAACCCATTGTCTAAATATGGCAATTTCAGAAATTTTTTTTCCTTTCAAAATCTGGCACCTTTGGTGCCATTTTAGCACTTTTAGTTTTTAAATTTTTCCTAATAGTAGGGCCCAAGTGACCCAACACTCTCACAAATGCACCAACTTGTCTTGAACCCATTTTGGATTTCATTTGGATGAACCCCATCCAATCACCATCCATCCATCCAAACTGGTGCATTTGTAAGAGTGTTGCTTCACTCTGGCCATGCAGTAGTGATATGGAGTCTTAACATGGGTTTGTTGGGCCTTGCCTATGAAGCTTGGCAAGGATATTGTGTTTAGATTCATTATAGAGTATATAGTAGCTTAAAGGATTTTGTCCCCTACTAGGTAATAATAATAATAATAATAATAGGTCTATATTTTATATGTGGATTTTTGAAAGATGATATTTTGGCTAACTCGTGTTGAAACTTGAGAGTAGTTCTAATAGAATTATAATATGTTGAAGGATTTTGGGTTTCTTTTAGAAACGATTTTTTTGAAGAAGATTCGGTATATTTTGGCATGGTGAGATAGGTATTTGAGTTTTCCATAATTCTTCTTTTGCCTTAAGATACTTGATCAAGGCCAAATCATGAAATGACCTCAATGAGACCATTATTTGATACCAGAGTGTGTGTGTGTGTGTGTGGACACATCCAGGAGAGATTCAGGTTGCATATTCTTGTAACTTATTCATAGAACTTGTTGCTCTTTCCACTCCTCTCAGATGCAACTCACTTGTCATGTCTATTTGCATGGCAAATAGTTTTGACAAACTTGATTCTTGGGACAGAAGAAGAACACTGCACCAATTATTAGTAGCAAAAGATGGGTGGGTCCTCAAAAGACATCATTAGAAATATTCAGATACTCAACATATTATATATATATATGTCCACTTCTCTTCCTCACCTTTGCACCCTCCCCCCATTGACTTAACTTCTTTTCATGGTACCTGGGAAATTGTGGAGCTCGCAACTAACTCATTGTGAAAACCCATGTGTGTGAATTATGAGCACAAACAACATTGGAATTTGGTGTTACCCACCGCAAGCTCTTTCTTTGTCTATTTTATTATTATTGTGGTTTTCCCAAGGTGAAAAAAGAATGACTCCAAAAATTGGCATCTCCAAATGTCCAGACTAAAAATTGTATTGGGAATGGGCTCTTTGTAAAACACGATGTTTTGGAATCTCCTCTATTATGCACATACTACTAGCCTTTTGCTGGTTAATATGAACATTCTGATTATCAATTGCAGAGATAATGCAAAATCAAACTCTTAATGTCATGGGTACTTCAGATACTCTCACCATCCATCAGCTTGAGCGGCCTCCCAGGGATCGTAGGGAGTTTACAAAAGCAATGGCAGACAATCGTCACAGTTTCAAACCTTACAAGTCTGAATGAGAAGACTAAATACACATTTGCACTTTTGGAAATCACTTTCACAGCAATAAGCGTTTGACGTTCACATGTAATTATTTGAGCTCGCAAATAGAATCAACAAGATCATGTCAAAAAGATTTGTTGATTGGTGCAAAATTGGTCATCACATGTTCAATAGAGGACAAAAGAAAATAGTAGAACTGAGCAACTTTACCAAAGCATCATCAAATATGGGGATTCTCCATGAGCTCAAGATGCATATATATATATATAATAGTAGACCCTTTTTTGGCTCAAGTGGGATCGATGATCCTCCACAGTATGGGAGGGTTAATGTGTAGTCACAAAACAAAACAAACAAACACTTATCTTAATATATATATATAAATACTTCAAGCCTAGAGGAGTTAGTAACACGTGTCTACAAGTTTGGTAGAGGGTGGAATAGAAAGTTGCTATCCACGGACAAAAAATCTTGCCAACCATGAACATGAAAATGCAATAATACTTGATGAGTGTGTCTACTCGCACATTTGAGCTGCAATCAGAACTAGCCATGCACAAATTATTATACATCAGATGAAATGCACGGGGTTGAATCACAAGCATCTCAAACAACCAAATCAGAGCAATCTGTCTGGCAGGAGACCCATGCCATGAATTCAGGTGTTTGTTGGTGCACAAGATTCAACGTTAAAGGGTGTGCCCCATTTCCATTTGCAAAAGCTTTTGATGCATGTTCTCCATACTATGTTTTCCCCAATTATTGGACCTTCTTCTTTTGCTGACTCTTTTCATCCTTAAACACCTGATACATGAAAAAGGTTTTTTTTCTCAAATTTTAAATTGGTGGAGCAAGCAGATTTTTTTTTTAAAATTTCCCCTTTTTTGAGCAATGTGGAGTGCGAAGGTTTTCTTTTTCAGTTTTTTGATGGAGCTAGCCAAAGTGGCAATCATCCACATGAGGAATTCATCAAATTTGGCAACAGGCCATAGAGGAAAATTTAAGAATCTTACTATATTTTGGCAAATCTGTTGAAACCTAGTGTCTAAATATGGCAATTTCAGAAGTTTTTTTCCCCCAAATCTGACAAGTTTTTTCACAAAAAAGCGTTTTGTGTGAGTGAATCACACTGGATTTTGTTTCGGCAACAAAGTGACAAAACTTTGACAAAGATGGCAATGCTGGCAGAGTGTGGTTAAGAAGGAAAAGAGTAAGGGAGGAGATGTACATATATATATACTATTTTGCAAGCACCCATTTCTGATACTGTGGTCGGTAGGCATCACCACTTGAATTCAACCACTTTGTGCACGATCAATGTGAGAAACAATATGTACTTTCAATGAATTATTTGGAGTAAGATCATAGAACCGTATGAGCATCACCAAGATACAAATTGAGAATACCAAATGTTTGTGAGAAAGCTATGATCCAGAACTCTAAGGAGTTCAAAGGGCAACATTAGACAGACACCCACCCACCCACCCACCTACTAGAACTTCCAAGGAATCCAGTTCTCCAATGAGCCTTCTGCATGTGTGGGAGTGACATATTTGATGCAAGGGGGAGCTTGAACACACACAACAAAATGGTTTAAACTTTAAATAAAACCAATGTTGTACTAGTATACGGGTGTTCAATCTGTGTCGTGAATGGTATGTGCAATGTTGTCCAAAAAAAACCAGACCAGGCTGGTCCTTTGCACCAAGATATGGTATGTGTTTTTCTGATACCTGTTCATTAGCATAACTCTTCTGTTATGAGTTGTAACACCCGGATATACACATCAACCTAAACCCTAAAAAATTTCAGTTTCTCCTTAGTACATGGTATGAAGCTTGCACGACATGATTCTTTTGTAAACTTCAATTTTTTCAATTTCTCCTTAGTCTGGTATGAAGCTTGCACAACATGAGTTTTTTGTAAACCCTAAATTTTTCAATTTCTCCTTAGATATGAAGCTTGCACAGCATGATTTTTTCTGTAAACCCCAATTTTTTCAATTTCTCCTTAGTATATGATATGAAGCTTAGAACCTCCTCTCTGCTTTCATTGGCTTTGTTGCTCTTTCCAGGGTACCAATATCAACCTAGTCCTTCCTTTAACTCAACCAGACTCACTACCATTTGAACTCCTTTCCCCTCCTGGTCAGGCTAGTGAAACAGTACCTACCTCATGCTCCTTTACAGCTAGTCAATTAATCTTAGACAACCAATGGAGCTCATTGAGGACATAGTCATTGAGGACACATTCAATTGCCTGATGGACCATCATCAGCCATTGGATTGGGTTTAATTAGATGCAAAAATAAAATAAAAATTTGCTCTTGACATGTAAGCACATGACAAAGCAACAAATTGAAGAAATGGCACCACTTGACACATCCTAGGTTGATCTAGGCTAACATAGACTATTTAGCTTAATCTAAGTGGCCTAGCTAGACCTAACTTAGGTTGCCTAGGCTAAAAAGTGAATTAGGAGCTTAGGTGGCTTAACTTAGAGATCTTGGTTTCAAATAAGGACATAAACTACCTAGCCTAGACTAGGGTTAGATAGGTTGAAAGAATAAGGATTTGATTCTCTCACTTTCACATTGAGGGGCAAAGTCCTTACAATTGTATCATCGTTTTTTTTGCACTAAGAAATGTAATCACATTTTAATAAACATTTTTTTGATTTACATAAATCACCTACTCAATCTATCCTAGGTTACCTAGCCTACATCAGGATCATTGAAAAGTTGATTAGGGTATATAAGACTTGCTAAAGCTACCTAGGCTACCTAGGGATCTAATTAGGGGTTGCATAGGCTACCCAAGGGCTACATAGGGGTTACCTAAGGATTGAGTAGGGCTATCTAGGTTACCTAGGTTACGCATGGGGTTGCCAAAGGTTTGTTTAAGGTACCTACATTATCTAGGGGCTACCTAGGGTAAGAGGGTACCTAAGGGCTATGTAAAAGCTTCCTTGGCTACCTAGGGGTTACTTAAAGGTTATTTAGGGGTAGGCTAGGGGTTCTTTAAAGGCTAGGTAAATTAATTAGATTGCTTAGGGTTTATTAAAAGACTACATAAATTAACTAACTAGTCTATTAAAGGTTTATCTAAAGCTTATGTAAATTACCTAGGCTACTTATGGACCTACTTAGGGTTTGTGTAGGTTACTTAAGCTATTTAAGAATTATCATGGTTACCTAACTAAGGGCTATCTAAATTATTTAAGGTTTATGTAAGCCTTCCTAAGGACTATCTAAGTCTAATATGCTTATGTAGGAGTTTCCTAAAATACTTAAAGGTTTATTTTTGCATTACCTAGGGGCTACTTGGGCTATTTAACCTACCTAAGTTAGGCTTACCTAACTAGCCTTTTAAACCTACCTTTTAAACCTAGCTAATTAATTTATATATATCCTAATTTAGCTATTTAACTAACTAACATACATATAAATATCTAGGTTAACTACCTAATCATGTATAACTTTTGAATTAGAATTAACAATCGACCATTTGGAAGTTGGAATATTAAAGAAAAACTTTCACTTGGGGGCCACCAAATTATGCACCAATAAATATTGATAAAATTTTGTCTCACTAGATGATCCAACAAGTAGATGTTGACAATGTTTTGTCTCAAACTTGATCGCAATCACTAGGTTAAAAAAAGTCTAGAATTGATAGTTTAGTCTAAAATTAATTAAATACATGCTCCTACTTATGTAAGTTAATTACAGTTCTTTCAAAATGATTATTAGTCATGTAATTATAAAATCATAGTCATGTAGGATTTTACTTATATATTCATGACCAAAGCCACATATGACTATCTCATACAATTACATGACTAGGTTTGGACACTAGCCAGAAAATGTCATGGTCATGTGTTGGTGTAGTGAATCAAAAACCCACAAAGTTGAACACATTTTTGCATATAGTGCAAGCAATAAAAACATTTAACATATTGAAGTTCAAAATTTTCAATTTTGTTATTTGTGTTGGATGGTTAATGTGTTTCATGTTAAATTTGAATTTTAGATTGGATAGCTTTATATTTATGGGAAAAAAAACTTGCAACATACTTGTAGTAACCAATTATTGCATATAAACTCGTATATCATTTCCAAAAATACTTATTCATTCCAATATATATATAATAGTGTAATTTGTTCATAATAATAATAATAATAATAATTTACTTATGACATTTTGGTACTTAAATGTTTTGGACATGCAATACTTGTGTTAATTTAGTACTATTACAACACTAATTTAAAACTTTTGTAGTAGATTATGTTACAATAATCATGATATGGTTATGTTGGTTATAAAATGTTTATCCATTGGATAGTTACAAGTCTAATATGTGTCCTCTTTAATTTTTTACAAAAGTGAAACATAATTTTTAGAATTAAAAAATTTATTTTTAAATGGTGCATTGCCATCAAATGAGGTTTTTGAAACAAGCTTTATAATTTGATGAGTTTACATTTACACAAATAAATAAACATGAAGCAATTACATTCATGATTTTCATAGATTATTTTATTTTTAAAGCCCAAGTCAACTAAATGTGATTAATTTTTAAATATATATATGAATTTTAAATTGCACTACTTTTGAAACAATATGTATTTCCAATTTTTACAAATATTGTGTGCACCATAACTTGGAAACACCTTATAATGTCATGGCACCTTTTTTTTAGAGAAAACTTGTCTTTTTGAACAAATTTTTCAATCCTTACGTGTTTATCACAATTTCCAATTGCCAATCATATGAATCAAATTCAATTTTAAAGTACAACTAAAATTGGAAATGTGCCACCAAATGAAAAGTGACAATTCAAAGGTTTTAGCATTTAAAGATTCAAGAACTTCATGGGATGAAAAATGGAAGGGCGCATTGTTGATTAATGGTTTCCATCAAAGCAATAGTTGACCCGTAAGGGTCTTTTGAGGTTTTTACAAAATGTATACCAAATAGATATGATATTTGCTTGATTTCTGATCAATTTCAAATGTGTGAGGTTAATTATGAATAACCTACCTTTGGACCATTGTTGATAACTAAGTTTTTTTGAATAATTTGTCAAAAATAGTATAACCCAATTTTGTTTAACTTTGTTATAAATATTTTGCCTTGAGATTAAATGAAAGACCTTCAAGTATGAATTAACATTTTGTGGATCAAATTTTGGCCTAACATTTCATATGCCCATAGTTGTTAATGCAATCCATACAAGAGTACTATCACAATTCTTTTTCCCCTAGTTTGCCTTTTGCCCCATTTTTTTCCCCATTGGCATTTCTAAACATGTTTTGGGTCCATGTGGTATTCGTTTTGGGCATGTTAAGGGTTGTTAAGGAGTATGCAACATGCTACAAAACCCTTGGCACATGCTACTTAACATGTTACATGCCTCTTGGTAACATAGGAAGTTATGGGTGCAAAATATGACACAATGAAAAAATATAGGGAAAAAAGGTAGAAGGGAAAAAAATTGCAATAATATTCTTATATTGATTACATTAAGAACTATGGGAATATGTAATGTTAAGGCCAAGGTTACATCAAATGTTCTTTTGGTGGGTACCAACTTATTCAGAAAGGATTTGAAAAATTTAATGATTACTTTGAAGGATGAAATCTAAGAATCCATGGCTTCCCAAATTAATGTTTTAGTGTTAATTGGTACACATGGTCATGGAAGGGGTATCAATGCATCTTTAATCAGAGGTTGCATATTTGTCTACAATAATATTGTAACATTGTCGAAAAATATTTGCAACAAACACACACTCCAATTTACTAGAATTTTTGGTTTTTCAAATGGTCCAAATTGACATATTGGTCTTTCTTGACTAGTGAACATGTACATTTTTACTAGAGCTTAGGGGCAACTTGATTGAAATTACCTATTTGACTATTTGTCAATTTGAACATTTAGTCAAATTAAACAATAAATTTGACCATCTTGGTCAAAATGGCCAACATGACATTTAATCAAGTTGGACAAAAACAAATGACATGTTTGGTCAAAATGGCCGATGGGGTTTTAGTCAAATTTAAAACATTTAATCAAGATGGTCAATGTTATTATAGTTAAATGGGGCATCCTACCTACCTATCTACCATGTTCTACAACATACCTACCTACGTACATTGTAATATTGTACTGATGTGTCGAAATAAACATGTGAAATAAAAAACTTGACAATTGTTGAACACCTTTTGATGGTGTGGTCCATTGGTTCAAGATGTGGTTTATCATTGGGGAAGTTAAAGGTTCAATTTCTAATACTCGTAACCTACATACATGCTTAAGGGGTTAAAGTAGGTAGGCTAAGCTAGGCTAGGTCACCACCTACCTACCTACATTTTTATGATGTGCTTACAAATTATTTTTTAAATAAATTATTTAAATCATATGACCAATTAAATGGTTCTTACTCTACTAGTCAAAAAAACCACCTCAATCACACTAGACATGTTAAAATTAACTTGTCCAAAATGACATGGTGGTTTTTTTTACCCCTATCCAAATTTTTTACCAAAATTCCCTATTTGAAAAACCAAGAATTTTATTAGTGAATTGATATTACAAAAACATTGCAAACACTTTGAAAAATTAGACCAAACTTTGTAATTTAGAGCATGATGTTGACCTTTAAATATTGTTCTACATATGTCATCAATCAACAAATTAAAAGTTTTCAAATTAAAAGATAAGAACTGTTTGTTTTAGTTAGTCAGAATTGAGTCAAAAGAAGAATTAAAACTTGATTTTTTTCTTTAAAGAATTGGGCCCAAAACTAGGTTCTCAATTTTATTTAGGTGTCAAACTAAAACTAAAATCGAAACCAATTTCTTCAATAAAAAATATTTTTGAAAAAAATTGATTAGAATTGGGGGTTAATTGGAAAATAATTTTTGATTTTGGTCCATGCATTACTACAAAACATGTCCCCATTCCATCACACAATCCACTTGAATGGGGACAATTTTGTAATAGTGGTGTAACATAAAAATGGAAGTGCAAATAAACCTAAATTCTAACCTTATGATCTTAAATTAACTTTTATTCAATTCATAGCTTCAATTTTTTGGTAAAAAATTCTTACACATTTGCTCATTATCAAAAGGAACTTTAATCACAAATTATCCTTGTTTTATGCACATTAGTTCCATGGATTACATGGCCAATGAACAAATTTGTTATCTTCAACAAGAAATTTAGAGCAACCACAAAACATGTTTATTTTGCATACCTAGATGGACAAAATTTCTTCAAACTTCCTTTCTTGAGCTATCCTTGTTTTACTTAAACATCAATATGATAACATTATGTTCTTCACAACCCAAAATTTCCTATTAGATCCTCTCAAGAAGTTTTTAAAAAATTCATTCACTCACTTATAACCACTAAAAATGTCCCTATTTGCTTAATCACAAAAGTGAAACAAATCCTTTCTTAAAGTTTCCAAACTTGGGTTTCACTTCCCCACAAATTTTTTTATTAAAATCCCTTCCCCATATCCCAACTTTGAAAGATTGATGTCATTCAAACAAGTTCATTAGTCTTCTATAGTCTTTCCTTGTCTCCACATTAAAATTGATACTTTATTCATGTTTCTGAACTCGGACTAGCTATTAAATAAACTCTAAAATGTAAAGGAAGAAAACTAGAGTGGGAAAGTAACTAGTCCAAGAACATAGATTGTGGGCATTCTTCCCATACAATCTTACACAACTTTTAGAAAACATGATTGCAATTTCAACCACTACTACATTTCTACATGTTTCTTTTTTGAAAACATAATTCCAAAACAAAATAAAGTCTGAAAATTGTTTATTTGTTGATCTATTGTTCTCCCCTTTATCATGGGCTCTACATCTGAACATACTCACTAGCATTCTTTCATTGAACCACCATTGCCAAAGCTCTTCAAAAGTTTCAAAACAAAAATAGTTGAAGTCCATCACCTAAACATAATTCCACATGTTTGACACCACACACCGACCATCACCATTAACCTATAGCAAAAATCACACAAACACACCCCATGTCCCATGTTCAAATGTTCCATGTCCAAGTTTCATACATGTTCATACATGCCCCCTCCCCATGCCATGTGTGGAAATGTCCCATGTTCAAGTTTCATACATGTTCATACATATCCCATGCCCATGCCCCATGTCCAAGTTTCATACATGCTCATACATGTCCCTGTTCATGCGCCATGTCCAAATGTTCCATGTGCCATGTAAGTTTCATAAATGTTCATACATGTCCCATGCCCCATGTTCAAGTTTCATACATGTTCATACATGTCCCATGTTCATGCCCCATATCCAAATAATATTAAAATTCTTGGTTTTTCAAATGATTCAAATTGACTAACTAGTTTTTTTTTTTACTAATGGACTTGTCCATTTTGACTAAAGGCCTACAACATTTATTTTTTGACCAATCAACTTGACTAGAAAGACTTATTTGACTAATACATTTAGTCAAGTTGAACAACCTTGATCAAAATGGTCATTGGGTTTTAGTCAAATGCAACATCTAATCAAATTGAACATAAAATATAAACATTATTAGTCAAGATGACTAATATTCTTTAGTCAAATGGGACATTTTATGCCTATTACATACCTACCTCTTACTTCCCACGTACAATTTTATAATTTACTTATCTACCAACCCACCCACCCACCTACCTAAATTTAATACCTACCTGCCAACCCATCCACCTACTTACATATTACCTACCTATTGACATAACCACTTCCTTAGATGTCCTACCAACTTACCTACCTATCCACCCATTAACAACCTACCTACATATTAACTATTTACCTACCCACCCACCCACCTTTTTATCTATTTACCCACCCAACTATTTTCTACAACCTACCTATCTATATAACTCATAGTCTTGTAATGATGTGTCAAAATAAGCATGTGAAATAAAAAACTTAATAAAAATTGAAGACTTGTTGATGGTGTGATCCATTGGTTAAGGACTCGATTTATCATTAGGAATGTCAAAGGTTGAATTTTTAATACTTATAACCTATGTACATGTTTATAGGGCCAGACTAAATAAATGAAATAAGTATACTAGGTTAGGTTAAAGTAGGATAGGCTATGGTAGAATAAGCTACCACCTACATACTCACCTTTTTACAACCTACCTACTTATCACTCTTTTTTTTATAATAATATAAAAAATAAATTATTTAAATATAGACAAAAAATTGACTATTTAAATGGTCCATTGTTCACTAATCAAAATGACCAATCAAATGATCTCTGCCAATCAAAAAAAATCACCCCAATCACAACAAACATGTCCAAAATGATGGAATGATTTTTTTTACACTTGTACAAATTGAATTTTTTTATTAGGTTTGTGAATAAAAGAAGTCAAGAATTCTATGAATGAAATGTCCCATGCCCCCATTGAAATCATTCTCTTACATAGTTAAGAAGGTTGTCAGACCTCAAAAAAAAAAGAAAAAAAAGTTAATTAAAATTGTTAGCATTAGAAATAACCAACAACCATTCCTTTTCTTATAGCTTTCTCCTTTCGGCCTGCTCTACTCCCTTCTCATCTACATTCATTAAGTTTCCACTCACAAAAACCCTTCATTGAACTCCATAATAAGAGTTGAACTAGAACTTGTTCTAATTTTCAAATTTGAAATCCTTTTTTTTTTTTTTTCTGGAATCAGATTCCCAGTTAAGAACTGCCCAACAATGGTTTGTTGGTTTGTGAGACATGTGGTCATTTTGCTGGTTCCACTTTGGATTGTCCTTGTTCCACTTATGATGTCAATCAGCTATCCTTTGCTGGTTCCCACTTTGGATTGACCTTGTTCCACTTATGATGTCAATTCAGCTATCATTTGCTGGTTCCACTTTGGATTGTCCTTCTTCCACTTATGATGTCAATCAACTGTCATTTGCTGGTTCCACTTCTGGTTGTTCTAGTTCCACTTACAATGAAAATCAATGGTGAGAAACACCAGTAACACCCAGGGATCAAGCT
>Ga0209611_10004128_pt1 | contig 24944 bp, 11 predicted proteins | sample S1TSphgellanicum_3_FD_187693 | JGI IMG/M metagenome (GOLD analysis project Ga0209611, IMG submission 187693) | Host-associated microbial communities from peat moss isolated from Minnesota, USA - S1T2_Fc - Sphagnum magellanicum MG (SPAdes) (version 2) | ecosystem: Host-associated > Plants > Peat...
ATTAAAAAATCACTGATTGGAGGAAAATGCTGTGGTTGCCCAAGCTCACTTCACACTAAGGGCTGCAAAAGGCCTGATCAGTGCCTTTGAGTGCCTTTGAAAATCATAATGAATATGACAATTGACACGGAATCTTGCCCGGCAGCAAAAAGACAGTACTGTACCCTAGGGGTCAGTTTAGGGTCAGTTTAGGGTCAGTTTCCACATTGACAAAATGAAAGATTTTTTTTTTCAAAAAATTAATTCTTTTTAGTTTTGAAAAAAAGAATTCCATCGTCTACTAGAATATATTGATGTGAGTAGTGAAATTATTGAGAGTGTAGCCTATGATAATCATGATGATTTTCAAAATGTCAAAAGGACTTAGCCAAATCTGGCTACAAAAGTGCAAAAGGCAAACACCAGGCCAGGGGGAAACCCAAACCCAGCAAAAGGCCTAACAAACTACCAAAGGAAACTGCATTTCTTAGGCATGTGGTATGACCATTTAATATTCCTCCCCTCCCTAGCAAAGAGAGCATGATGAGGGCACCAAGTCTTATCAAAGTTCTCAAATACCTTACCCTAAGGTCAGATTCGTAATCAAATAATTTTCAAAAATAGTGAAGCAAAGTTTTGTGAGAATATGAAGTTGACATGTTGAAAATCATCATAATTATCATAAATTACACTCTGAATAATTTCACTACTCATATCACAAAATCATATTAGATGAAGGAAATTTTCAAATTTTCAAATTTTTTTTTAAAATTCATTTTTTGAAAAAAAAATTACTTGTTTTGTCAATGTGGAAAACCTGACTATAAGCTATAATAAATTATTCTCAACAAATGGCGTATTCTTGATCTCCCTCAAAGTCCTATCCTATAAACCATCCCATTTGCATCCCAAAAGATTATTATGTTCTCACCTATAATAGTTGAAGGTTAAGTTGTTCTTTTCACTCCATATTAACCAAATAGTGACCTTACACAACAAAGTCCAAACAACATTACATCTATGAAATCTTTTAGGCATTCTCTTGTTAGGTAGATGCAAGTTATAGTGGCTCACTTTTGTGACAAAATGGTTTTTTTTTTAATAGGTACCCTTTATTCAAATGCATATGGTGATTATTATATTTTAAATATACTAATTGAAACTTGGATGTAAACTAACAACTTCGTTATGAAGTTCATTATAAAGAGAACTATGTGATTATTTATTGATAAAACAGTCATTTGTTAGTAGTAACAAATTTTTGAAATCGAAAAATATGGATTGGTTGTTTGACTTGAACATCACAAAATGAAAAAAATTATATTGACTCATATTCCAAATTTGTTATTGGGACTTAATATGTAATGTAATACAAGATGATAAGCTTATATAAGCAATATTTTTTTTGAAAACTTTAATTGTTTAATAGTTAAGGATTTTTGAATGGTTAAAATTTGATCACATTTCCATAAGTTCATATGAGTTATCATTTTTTTGTCCTAAAAACATATGCTTTTGAAAGTTTTAGATGGGGCATTATTTTTTTGGACTTTGTGGGTGCTCCTTTTTGAACTTCCAAATTAAAAAATGACATCAAGTACATTAGATACAAGTTTTCACATAGATTTAAGAAGGTTTGTAGGTGATCGAACATATATTATTCAAATATTAAAATAATAATTTTTTAAAAAATAAAAATCATGTCAATTTGATTTTTTTTATAAAAATTATATGGACTTATAAGGAGTGCATTTTCTACCACCATAAAACCATTGTACCATGCATTCACCCTATTGAATAAACAATGTTCCATCTACAATCCCCTCCATTGTTTTACAATGCAAGAAGGTATTGCATTCTACGTAAAATGGTTAACACCCAAGTCCATGTTTCATGCATCCTTTCACATTCCCAAAATTGTGTAAAATTGTTTCTAATGCATTTAGTTTGCATGAGATGCAATTTGCATCAATTTCCAAACCCATTTTTGTTTTCCACACTTTGACTACCTATGTTTTATGCCACATAGACTAATTGAAACTTAAATCTTTCCTTGTTTTGACTTTAACCATGCATCTTGACACTTAATTAATTTGAGCTTTTGAAGAAAGTTTGGTTCCCATACAAAACAGGAAAATTCAACATGAAATTGTTGAAATTAACATTTAATATGATTGTGGAGGGTGTGTTGGCAATCCTCCTTTGACTACTTACTTCACAATTTGTTTTACAGTCATGACCAAATTTCTTTTAGCATCTAGAAGTGCTAAAAGGAGTTTGGTTTTATTAACATCACCCAATGCAAATTGATTTAGAAAATTAGTGTTCATCTAAAATTTTGACCCATGTTGGAACCCTATTTGAAGCACTTTCTGGATAACTCTATTATGTGATTAAGGGTTTGAATCTAATCCTTATATTACAATATTTGAATTGCAAAATTCAAATCTAATGAAGATTAATTTTGTATAGTTTGCAACAAAAAAAATTGAAATGAAAATGCATACAATTTAACCATATTTGTTCAAAAACACATAAAAGTCACACAATGGACTAAATTTTTAAAAGAAATATCAAGTTTTGGAAATTAATAAATAAAACCTTGAAATTTTGTGTTGTATTTCTTCAATGAAACATTCAAATAATTACACAATTAAAAAACTCTTCCAATGTTCCCCCAAACCCCTAAAAAATGATCATTTCATTTTTTTGGTATTTAAAGTGGGGTTTTGGAACCTCAATTCCTTGGGAAGTTTCACATGTCAAGATCTATGTGATTGCCTTATAGGAAAAAAATGTCAATTTCTGTGGGAAGGGATGCTATGGTGATTTCATCTGATATTATTGCATATCTAAGTCAAAAGCATGTTCTTTAATTTCCAAAATGTGACCAAATTTCTTTCATCAAATGGGTTTGGCAACCATCACACTTAAAATTTAGAGATCTTTTTTAGGCAAAATTGTTAAATAGCTAGCAACTTGGCTTCCTCCTTCACCAAACTCTTTGTATAATAAACTTATATGTAAAAGGTTTGTAACTCAATGCCAAATGGGCCAATTCAAGTAAAATTGGGTGTAAACATGAAAATTTACAATGCTAAGTTTTCAAAAGGAAAAAAAACAAGGTGAAATAATTGAAAGCCAAAACTATTTTCACCTTGTATCTTGTATATAAGTAAAGATTGTGTCTAATAATGAGGTTTTAAGTTTTCAATTTGAAGAAAGGTTTGTTGGTTTGGAAATTACAAATGTGAAAGGTTTCATAATACGAATTTTCAAGCATTTTTTTGGAAAAAGGTTTTTCTTTTTGTGTGTGTGTGGTTCCAATTTGCAAAAAGGAGTCTAATTTGGAAAAAGGATAAAGGTTCCAATTTGGTTTTGGTACAAGGTTTTAGATTTTCAAAAGGTTTTCAAATTGTGTACGTGTTGTTTTAGATTTGAAAAAAAGGATAAAAGTTTTTGGTGTGTGTGGTTTTGACTTTCTAGAAAAATCATATGATTTGAAAACACACCCGTAATAAAAAAAAGGCATTAATTTGAATAGGAACCACAATTTCTTTTGGATGGGTTCATCCTTTGTTTTAGGTTTTCACCCTAGGTTGAAGATTTGAAAAATGACCACAAGTGAACGTGAGACCAAAAGATATAAACACCCACCCAACTAAAGCAAGATTTAAAAAATAACTTTAATACATGTAACAAGGTTTCAAATGTAAAACCCTTATTACACATGTCTTGACATGTGTTTGTGGTTATTAGTAGAAACAATTGTTAATAATTCAACTTGTTAGAATCAATGGTCATCCTATTGTTGTATTTATTGGGTGATTATGATATTATATGATGCAAATAGATCAATATGTCTATTTTTATCTTTTATGATAACAAGATGTGTTATTTCTTGTGAGAATTTTCACCAAAAGGTTGATGGAAATTAAGGCTTGCAAAAGGGATAAAAGGAAAAAATGTTTTAAAAAGTGATGACATCACCAAATTTTTATGAACAATTGATGCGCAATCACAAACACCCCTCCCTCATCAAATATTGATGCACCTCACTCCATTATAGATTTGTGAAAATGGAAGAACCAAATCCTTTCCATTTGTTGCATTCGCCTTTACTCATATAGTTTTTGAACTTTAATTCACCACATACATTTACAAAATTTCACACTATTTCACAAGGTCCCCTTAATGGTTCACTATAAAATTCACCACCCATAAGATCAATATGAAGAATCATTGAGGATATGGAAGACTTTGATTTGATTAAAATCTTGAAATTTTGGTTGAAGCTTTAAGGTTTTGGGTTTATGATGTTAATCATTGGTGACTAATGAATGTTAGGATTTCTTATAGGGTTGGCATTTCAAAGCCTTTCATGGATTTGGATTTTGGAAGAATTATTGACTTTCAAAAGTGGAGACTTAGGAGGATGGTTGCTAGAGCTTGGAAATTTTGGAAGTTGCAAGGTTTTCTTATGCAATGTTTTTGTTGGCCCTTCAGGTGCAATCTATAACATTAGACCCTCGATAACAACCAAATTGTAAAGAAATATAAATTTGATTATTGAACATTTTTTTTTATGTTTCCATTCTTTTTTAAATTTGAGTTTTTTGAATTCAAGTTTTCTACATTCTTTGCATTTATTCATGTTTATCTTGTTGGGGAATTGAAACTTCAAATTTGCAACTTGGTTGTGTTCATTTGCATCTTTATGTCTTTGTATTTCTTTTTATGTTGCTCAAGTGAGTTGTTTAAATTTCCGTCAAATTTGCAACCCCTTAAGAAATTCAAGTACAAATATTTGTCTAGCGAAAAAATTCTTTAAGGGGATGTTACTTCATCACAAATTTAACATGCAACAAATTAATAACAAAATTCATATGAAGTTTGTTCATTCATAGATTCATACATTTTACACACAAATATCATGTGTTCAAAACACGTTTGACACACATATAAATGTGTTAATGGATGAAGTTCAAACCTATAAATGAACGAATGTCACATGAATTTCACATTTTCTTATAAATGTATGTCAAATGTGTTTTTAATGCACAATATCAATGTGTCAAATGTACAAATTATGAATGAAAATATTTTGCACAATTTCCATGACTAAATCATGAGATGTTAAGTTTGTGATGTTTTAACAACCATTATATTGATCATGATGATATTTTTATTGAAATTCTTTTTGTGGTGGATCAAATTTCAGTATGTGTTTGTGGACCCAATTTTGGCATAAAAGAATGTTGAACTAACCAAGAAACAAAAAAAAAGCTTATGAATTGAATAGGCACTTTTAGGATACTTTGGGACTCAAGTTTCCTTGGGCAAAATCAATTTAAAATTCTAATGGGAAATTTGATTAAATCTATTGTAGCCACCATAATTGAAAGCAAAAAAAAGCTTATGGTTCCCATGCTTGATTCATTTTGGAAACATGTAGGTCCTTGCAAGGCTTTGGTAGCTAAACTGAAGGTAAAGGTGAGGGAACGCTATTTTTTGAAAACCAATACCCATAGTGGTTTTTTTTGGTGGATGCCAAACTTACTTCAAAAGATTTGTGCTTGAAATTTATTCTGGTAAAAAAAAGAATAGCCACTTAGTGCTATTTTGAAATATCCATATTTGTCAAAAACTGATTCAACAAATGATCAAGAAGGCACCTAATCCTCTCTCAAAATTACATAAGAAAGTAGTTAGGCATATCAAGGGCTGTCCTATTGCCACTCAGCCACATTTGATATTTTATATAAAGAAAACCCTGATATGAAAGACGAGAAAAACGAAAGTATATGAAGACTTGTTCCAACTTCTTGGCCAATTACTTCAGACAAATCCAATCCTTGACTTTGAAAAAAATATATTTGTAACTCTCGAGGCAAAGAACAGGTCAAAAGGATCAAAATTTCCCCTTATTCCTCAAGTTTTCTTGGCCTCAACTCCTAGTTTACTGCAGTCTCTAGTTTAAAGGTCATTAAGACCTTACAGACAAGAACTGGATGGAATTGATGAAATGCTTTGAATATATGTCGCCTCCTTAAGTATGGATACTTTTTTGCTGCAAAATCTAACTTGTAACAAAAGAGACCCTATCTAAGGCATCCCCCCATATCCCGCATAGGTTTATCATTTTCTTTCTCTACTCTGAAAGATTTACTACTTAGACATGGTAGCTTTTGCTTGGACTCCAATGTTCTTTTGAGTGTGTGGATAACTACTAGTGAAGTCGGTGTTTCTGTTTCACATGCCATTAGGAAGAATCGTCAAAACAGAACCCTATCTAGCAAGAGAGAATTGAAAATGATTTTTTCTCTGCGTAGTGTCATGAAAATGCGTTATTCAAAATATTCTTAGTTTTAAAGAATGGATCCATTTGTTGGAATACATCCTCTCCCCTGTATTTAGTAAGTTGTTCTCAATAAAAGGCATGCTTCGTGCTAAATACTCCCCCCCATTTCTAACATAGAGCATTTAATGTAGCGTCTCACATAGATGCAGATGCTTTCCCACCGTCCCTCCCGAACACAAGGACCGAAACAAACTTTGAAAGATAAGCATTGATGAGGCACAAAACCCAAACAAACTTTTGAAAGATAGTCTGATAAAATTGGAACGATACAGAGAAGATTAGCATGGCCCCTGCGCAAGGATGACACGCACAAATCGAGAAAATCGAGAAAGATAAGCATTGAGGCAGCCAAGATCTGAGCATGACAAATGTGTGACACACAGGCTAGCCTGCCATTATTCCAGTTCAAATTCCAAATTCTGTGCTACTCCTTCCGCATTATATCCACAAGAAATGTTTATGCAGAAATATTTGCCGCTTGTGCCATTAGAAGACCAAGCACTTGGAGCAGCCAGAGGAGTGCCAAATCCACTTGCTTGGGCAGCAAGTGAGTGACAACGAGTATTGTGGAGAGAGTAGAGTAGGGCTATTGAGCACATTTAGCACGGTTTAACACCAGGGTGAGCAGCCATGACACAGACAAGTATGAAAGCTCTTGAAACGTATCCAAAGGCCATCCCCATGAAAGGTTCAATAACCATTTTTGTGTTGGCCTGGGCCCTGGGCTGTTGAGTGCAGAGCGATAATGACTGTGCCCAGTTACTTTTAACATAAAGTCTTCCGTGAAGTTGTCAAAGTTCTCTTTATATTTTTGTTTCAAAATATCCATCTATGAATGAAGGTAGGTTGTTTGTTGGCCCTCCACTTGGAGGCAGGGATTTAGTGTTGAGATTCATTATAAAGTACATTAGCTTAGAGGAACTTTGGTCCCTACTTTGTAGGTTGTCTTTTCCTTAGTTGGCCATGACTTTCATGAATCCAAAATAAGTTTGCAAATTTTTGTCCATCAACATAAAGAACTTTGAAATGTGTGCTTAAAATAGATAAATGTGTGCCTTTCATTAGGTATGTGCTTTGAATCAATAATTTTGCATGGCAGGGCCATCATGTGACACACATGTTGTTTTGTTTAGTACTAGTTTGAACCCCGTGCCTAATGTACAGGTGTGTGTGTATTTGACAGTACATATTACAAAATTACAATTACAAATTACATTTCCAAACCCTCTTTATATATGACATTCCGCATGTATCCATGGGGACCCTGGCCACTGAAAATCTTGATGTTTGCACTGCTTGTGACCCGTGAGATAGCAACATACAGCTGACCCTGGGAATAGACCGGAGACAGCAAATATATGCCAATGTTGTTCAACTTGTAAGTAAGTAGTAAGTTACTTATTTAGTAGGTATCAATCTGTTGAAAATTATTTCTTTGTTTTTGTATGTTGATAAGTTCCAATATCCAGACCCCCTCCCTGTTCATAATGGTTGGGGTTTCTGGTGCAGCCAATTTTCACATGCATCATAATAATACCTTTGGCATCCAGCATATTATTATTATTATTGGCAAAATTGTTTTTCTGGGCAATCTGATCATTGCAATTACCAATATATCTATTAAATTTGTGTGCTAAAATGGCAACTGACATCCATTGCCATTATTATTATGGCAAATGCAAGCCTTGAAATTGCCAATATCTAATAAAAGTGTGCTTAGTAGTTGCTTGCTCTGGCATCCATTGAACTATAATAAAAAATTATGGCAATGTAAAAAGCATTGAAAATTTCCAATATTCTAAATAATTTTTAAAAAAAAAAAGCCCAACCCAACTCTTTCAGTTGAGAAAGAGACCCATGATTTCCCGCGCGTATATCAACCTGGTACCCAGCAAGTATCATACATGATACCCACTGGGTATCATGGGAAATTTTTTTATTTTATTTTTAAAACAACAAAAATCAGTCAATGTTTATGTGGTGCAATGCCTTTGGGCCGGGGTGTTCCCAATATAAGGAGCCCTATGCTTCCAGCCTTGGGGGTCCATTATTCTGGGAGCACTCCAGCCATTGGGCATTACCCTACACATACATTCATTCTATGGGGTATATATAAGTAGCTTTAGCCTTTCTTGCCGCATTTTGGTTGTATATATACACTTAGCTTATGTTGAGGGTAATTTCTCACATTGAAAGTTTTAAGTATCTCTACCCAACCCATCGTCACACATCGAAAGTTTTGATTTGTGTTTGTCTCTCTCTACATGCACCCAACAACAACTGTACTAGTTCTAATTTATAAAGGAGTAAAGCAAAGCTCAACACAACATTCAACAAACCACCACGACATATACAAAGCGTTGATTGCCATCATGAAATAATATTTGAACCTTAACCCACAATTTAAGAAATGCACAATAATAAGATTGTAGAATTTGATAAATCTTGTGATTGGCATGGTATTTGTAGCCAAGGGTCAGATTTGTCACTATAAAAATGAAAAAATAATTATTTTTAAAATTTCATTTCACTTTTGCATAATGAAATTATTAATTTTTCATTCATGCAAACTTTGAACACACTCTTGATATCTTTAGGAAGCCCTTGATGAGTAGGATTTAATAAAGATTATTGTGAAAAAAATGAACCTAAGGTGTGGGAGATATTGAATTTTGAGTAGTTTTTGTCAATGAAAATTTAATTTAATTTAATTTAATTTAATTTTTAAAAATATTTTAAAAAGAAAAATTTACTGGATAACCAGTTCACACTAAAGGGAATTTACACTCCAAAATCATCCAAGTGGTTTACAGCTTTTAAAAACTCAAAATTTTTGGTAAAACAATTGATAACTAAAGGTGTTGGGTAATTAGTTCACACTTGAGTCAATAGCACATTCTATAATATATATTAATTTTTATATATACAAATAAAATTCAAAAGATTATTTCAAAAGATTCTTCATTTTCATGCACAAAAAATTATTCTTTCAAAAAAGAAAAAATTGAAAATTTCAGCATTTCTAAGAATAACATTGTTTGTGCCAAAGCTACCAAGGTACTACAATCAATGATTTTTTTTTTCAATTTTTTTTTTAATGTTATGTCATTGGCTAGCATCCGAAGAGGGATTTAACATTAAATGGCAACATGTATTTATAACCTATCTAAATAGTTTAAAAAATAATTATAAAAATTAAAATCAGCGTCCAAATGTGGTGAAAAGGCTTCCAAAAAAAACATTTCCCGAAATTTTGGCATTTTTTTTTTTGAAATGGGAATATTGTGGCAGAATGCCAACTACAGTATGTTCTCTACAACATTATTTCTTTTGGTGATTTTTTCCCATTGTGGTGAAATTTTTGTGGAAATTTTGAATTTTTTTAAATATTAAATTAGAGAAAAAAATTGCTTTAGAAATGGAAAAAGTTGTCAAACTTTTGAAGCTGAATTTTAAATAAAAATTATTTTTAAAAAAAAAACCCTGGTTTTCTATAAACCTAAATACCCTCTACAACCTTTTGGAGATCTACTCAAACAAAATATGGTGAGAAATTAATTAATTAATTCTTCTTCCAACTGCTTTCTCTAGTGGAATGGATGCACTCTTCTTTTTGCTTTTGATTTCCCTTTCCGTCCAATCCTTTTTTTTTTAAAAATTCAATCGATTTTGTGATCTACCCAAAAGCACCAATCATCAATAGGAAGATTCAGCCAAATCTAGTTAGTGTAATAAAACTAGAATCTCAAGGACCCAAGTCAATTGCAAATGGGTTTATTGAAATGTGCAAAAAATGTGGAAATAGTGTGGAAGATTGTTGCATTCAGAACTGAAACATGAAAAAAATTCATCAATTCCATGCTTTAAAATATGAAAAAAAATCTCAATTAAGTATAAACTTGTTGGCAGTTTGGAAATTTGGACTTCTAGTGAATTCCAAAAAAAATGTTTAACATCACAATTCTATAATTTTAACACATGCAATTTCCACCAAATTGAATGCCTGATCTAAAGCACGAAAACTTTCCTCCTTCAAATGAGACCTTGTTTTCAGACGGACTACTTTCAGTTCTGAAATGCAACACACAAAATGCTTGAAGTTGGCACATTCTTTCTTTTCTTGAAATGGAGGGATTTTCTCATCCAAGAAAATCATGAACTTGCTAAATTTTAGCCCATCAATGCCAAACTTACAACAAAAAATGTTTCCTCATTCCTCTGTGTCCAAAGGGCTGGTGACAAGGTTTTTTGGTTTCAATTTTGTGATGTAGCCACACAGGAATTTAACCAAATTTGGCTACAGGTAACAAATTACAATGGAAAGTAGAAAAATTTAAGAATCCTGCTATATTTTCATGATCTGCTGGAACCTACTATCTAATTATGCGATTTCAGGAAAAAAAATCCTTGAAATTCAGCTACTTTGATGCATTTTTTTCACAAAATTCACTTGTATATGTTGCATGTGATTTTTTCTTGTCACCAAATGCCAATAAGGAAAAAAAGGGACAAAAAAAGCTACTATTGAGTTTTCATGAATCAATCTGAAAGCCTTGATAAAGTGATAGATGCACACTTCAAGCTTGAGAAGAAAAGTCCAAAGTATGTGTAATGAGCTTGTGGGTGGCCATAATTTCCCACTTGCCTCGATCATTATGCTGTGTAACCTTAAATTTAACATCCACTCAGTGTAAATTCTGCATTGAAATTCACACTGTTTCTGTGTATCCTTTCAAGAAACTCTTTATATTAGTGTTGGCAATTGATTGTACAAAAACAAAATCTGTTGATAAATACCGTACCCATTTGCCCTACTTCAACACTAATTATATTATTTTCAGAAATGTTAAAACTCTCCAAACAAATTCAAAACAAAAATTGTGAAGGAAAATATTGAATATTCAAGAATATTCTATTTGTCAAAATGAAAATTTCAAAATTAATTAAGTATTCAACAAACATGTGTTAAAGCTGCCAAGGTGCTACAGTATACCATTAGCAATTGCATTTCAACAAAGCAGTTGATTTTTGGATTTTGATCCAATTGATACAAGCAGGTGGGTGTGTTCTGTCAATCAGATTTTCAGCTGTGAACATGAAGAACCATTGGAACAGAAAACACGCACTTCATAGCTCCACACAAAGATATCTTGATCTGCTGTGTTTTTGAGAAGCTTAATTACAGGCAATGATTGTATACATGAAAGGATATCAATTACTCAGTTGATAGATTTGTACCTGATGTGTCTGAACTCTTATGCTGCAATTGAATTTACTTTCAGGCAATCTGTTCAATGATGCAAGCAACTTGGTTTTGGTTACAAGTGGTAACCCATTTGTAGCACAATCATGCTCACCCATTTTCCATGAGGATAAGTATCATGTTCTAGCTGCTGGTCATTGACATTTTTGATAATCACAAAGGTCATAATGCATTCTTTGAGAAGCATGTTTTTTTTTTCCTTCAATTTTGTTCAACTAAAACATGGGTTTCAGTGCTACAATTTGATTTAGAGTTGTGTATGTGATTACGGCATCTATGAAAATTGTAGTTGTAGAAATTGAGTTTCATTTTTGTGTTAAAAGTTGTCAATTGAGATCATATGTTGCTTGTTGTGTTGTAGAGGTGAAACACTTGTTGATGGTTGCCTCCATTAAACATTGTATCAAGTCATTCCTCAAATACATCACCTCATTTATATCTATTTGTCTCACACAAGTTTTTGCATCATGTATCCAATGCTTGCATAGTTTGCCAAGATTTACAATTCAACTTTGTGTAGGGAATATTGATGGAAAGGTCTTGGGTTCTTGTGTATGCTTGGTGTCTAGAGGGGTTTGACTAATGCTTATTATTTTCTTTGTAACCAAATATTTAGTAGAGTATGGATGTGAAGATTTAGGTGTAGAAAATTAGTGCACATTTCTTTTTGTTTTTCATGAATTCACACATTTTATGAAGCTTTCAACTTCCATGAACATTGTGTGTTTCAAGTTACAATTCCATTCATATGTGATTGAATGTCCTTGACATGCCAAAACATTGTAAATGTTTTGTGTGTGTGCGCATATGCACTCAAAATCTATAATGATATCCTAAACCCTAAACTCTAAACTAAAACCCACAATAATTACCATATGTGTTTTAATAACTTGTCATCATTAAGCAATCAATTAAATAATGATCAAAAGTTGACATCTAACACCTTAAAACTTAATTGTTAAACCTTAAACATAGCATTGTAAACCCTAAATGGAAGACGTGTGGTAAGGGATAGGTTGAAATAGTGTATTGTTAATATAATATTTATTTTAATTTACACAAATAAACTCAAATGAAATTGAAATAAGATGAAGGTTTGTTAATTTGATGTTACACATGCCACAGAAGCTTCCAAGAATCACAACATGGATGCAATAGACATGACATTCATCAACTCACTTCATCTAGAATTATCAAACAATTCAATCAACACAATTATGACACTTGTTACCCCTCAATAACTACCATCACCAATTAATATGTACCATTGTTTCAAACATGGCACACAATTGTTTTTGTCGTGTCTTATTTGACTAAATGTTTGTAATTATGACATTACATTATCTTGCATACATTTTGGTGGATTATTCAATTGCACAACCTAGTCTAGTAATGGATGTAACTTCAAGTAATCAATACCCAAAATTAAACATTATAAGGTGGATGAGTCTTATACACCATTTATTAGTGACCTTTTAAACCCCTTCTCCTTCCAATGCCATGTTCTAACTTGATCCAATATGTTAATTCATCTTTTTACTATTAATTGGATACCCATGACTATCATTTCGTTTTCAATCTTTCTATTTGCACCTTTGGCTTTTAGGTCACTAAAAACTCACCCCTCTCCTTCTAAAACTTGGTTTTGAGCTTGTAGATCTTGTTCTTCCCTATTGTCATTCCACATCCATCAACATAATGATATGATTCATGATGTGTCAACATTTCATATGGTGCAAAATGATTCACATTCACCCCATGAAAAGATTGGCTATGTATGAATGTGGTTTTTAAAAACTTCAACAAATGCTTGTCCGTGTACATGCTTTAGCAATTCTATAAACCAAAAAATTAAACACAACAAAAATATGTGTCATCATAATCTAGAGAATGACACCAAAGTGTTAAGATAGTCACTTCTTGGTTCACCTTTTTTACTACGTACTTACAACCACACACACCTAGGACCTTAGATGGTGTGTTATCCTTACCATGTCTAATTCCACCCAACCCCTACATGACATGTGATGTGTAACAAATCAAATCACTTTTCTTGAAGATGTTTCCTTATACATCTTTTGAAGTTAAAAATGCATGTCAATTCATAATGTTTGTTTGAGATAATTAGCTTAAAGATAATTTTCTACGGCATTATACCTTCCTATTGTAATCAAAATAATTAAATAATATTTTCTCCATTATCAATTGATTTGATAGAAATTTTGCAAACACCAATCTTTAATTAATGAATAAGTCAAAGTTATTTTTGTCCATCTTTTTCAATTTTCAATTGAAATGATGATTTTTAAATTATGGTTAATCCTTTTCAAGTGCCTGATATTATCAATTGAACCATGACAATGTAAAATTGAAATATTTTCTAAAAATTTGAGTTATCTTAACAATTAATTCCTATGGCTTGAACCCAATGATTTAGCAAAGGTATTTATGAATGGAAATAACTTGTGTAATTACAAAATTAGAACTTTAAAATGTTACAAAACTTATCAATACTAAATTTCCAAGAAAAGTGGTGATGTTGTAAATGATTTGGAGTTGGAAGGACCCATTATCATATGTTATCACCACCAAAATTTTATTGCACAACAAAAGACTCAATCTTTTCAAATGTGGGCAATAGTATTATTCAAATCATGATTGATTACAACTTAATGTGGCAACATGTGTGATGGTTATTGTTGGGTGAGTATGTCAATTTCAACATATCATTTGGATATGGGTAAATATAAAATCTCAAAAAACATATATTAGTTGGGTAAACATGCATAGCTTCAAAATCAGATTAGGTTAAGGTACAAATATAATATCTTTGCAAAAAATTTATTTAGGCAAGGGTAAAGGTAAATTATAAACATATGCACAGGGTAAAGAATGAAGTATTTTTCACAAGGTTGCAACCCTTATCTTGCAAAATATATTTCATCCTTTATCCTATACATACCATGTGGGCATATATGTGGGTGAACATAAGGTAAAATAAACATTTATAGAAATGTGGCACATTTCAAAATGAAGAAAGATAGTTACTTGTGAAATTGTCATTGTAAATTTGAACATGTGAAATTTCAAACATCCTATCAAAAAATTGACAATATATAATCAAATCAATCAATAGTGTTCAAAATATATTCAAAGCATTTTTATGAATGACAAGTGGTAGTAAAATCTAAAAGGATTTCAAGAACATATGTTAAGATTTTTCTTGAGGTAAATCATGTAATGAATGCAAATATGTTGAAAAAATATATAGTCAATAGTTAATCACCATAATTTGAAAAAAATTCATCAAAATTATGTATGCATAACATAATATTAAAATGCATATGTGTTATATAATGTTTTTGGCATATATCCTTTATTTATCATCTTCAAAACAATATCCTCTCTCAAGAAAAAGTAAACTTTGATTGTATTAACTACCTATAAAATAAATATAGGGCAAGTTTCAAATACTTATTAGTTGATTTTAGGCTATTAAAGGGGTAATTTTTAAAAATATTAACTTAGTAAGGTACATATTTACCATGTCATATACTAAAAATATATCTAGGTAGTAGATTTATCCACTCAACAATGGTGATGATGTAGCATTGAAAGTCAATGGCTCTTATATAAGATTCTCATTTTGTGCATATTGAAAAAGATTAAGATGCTAAATTTAAGATGAGAACAAATTTATGATTAATTCTTACAAATCCATATGAAAATCACTAGAGAAGTTTTTTTCTTGATCAATTTGACAATGACTTGTAATTAAATGTATTTTATTTTGGGAAGAAATAATTAAGACAAGTTTACAAACTATCCTAATATTATTTGAATTGACAAGATATTCTTCAATTTGATAAGGGGGTTTATGTATTACAATGCAATTTCTTGAGTTTGATATTTCCTTATGTTTGACTCAAGTTCATAACATGTTATCATTTTGGACCATCGATGTAAAGGACTAAAGTGTATTTCAAAAATATGAAGGTCATGGAGGTCATTACAACTCCACAAAAACATTTCATTCCTTTGCTAATGGTGTGTTTTTCAAATCACAAAAGTTGTTTTGCATGCATAATAACAATAATTGGTAAACACAATGGTTTGAACACATTACACATGTATGGTTTGGAGACCTATGGTAAAGAAGCTTATGGGTGTTGGTTTTTATTGTGACATTCATTATTTTCTCAATTACTTGTTAGAAATTAATTTGTATTTAATAAGGAATTGATCAACAATTCAACAATATATATACAATGGTGTTCCATATATGAGAGGACAAGTATGTGCCAAACTAATCACATACTTGAAGATCACTATAGATCTAACATTTGTAATGTAATCTAGTGGATGAAGATAAGGTATATTGGATGAAGTAGTAGGAGATGAAAACGCATAATTTAACATTCCCTCCTACTCTCAACCTCATTGTACATCAACATGTCACAAATGTGTTTTCTTCCAAGAAAGATGGCAAGTGATCTTTTCAATCAAGTTGAATCTATGAACATGGTATGAATGTTTACTTACTTAATCTTTTTTTTTTAATACGACAACATATAAGATTTTTTTTTATGAAGTCTATTTTAAAAATACAGTTTGTTGTATGTAGATTATAATATTGTTAATGGCCATATGATTATTTGCATTCATAGCACAATGCTTATGGAAATCATCTTATTAATCATGAAAAAACTAACATTGTAAAGACTCTTGCAATTGTTGAAGATCAAGTGCCTAGTCTTGATGATGAAGTTTAGCAAGAGAACTTGCCTTCACGAGACAAAAAAATTGTTAAAGAAAATAGTCTACTTGTTGAAAAAGAAGGAAAGTTGTATGTTATTCATAAAGGGCATAGACTAGGGATTTATGCTACATGGAAGGAGTGCAAACTCCAAGTAAAAGGATTTAGTAGAATAGAACACAAGAACTTTAAGCCATGAAAAAAGGCAAAGTTGTTTTTAAAAACATTCTAATGTGTTAGGTAAATGTTATACCTAGTTTTTTTCTATTGACTGCATACCTAGAATGAGCTACTAGTTTAGTAAGAAAATCTACTTATTATATTTAAGTAGGTACATAATCAACTTCTACTTTTCCTGACAAAACTTTCTTTCGAATAAAATGTGTTTTTATATCTATATGTTTGGTTTTTTCATACATTGCAGGATTGTCAACTAATTTAATACATGATTGATTATTAATATATAAAAGTATCAACTTATATTTGTTAATTTTAAATTTTGGAAATAGATTCTGGAAATGAAGAATGCTAATTATGGCATATGAGAATACTTTATATTTTGCTTCTATGGTTGAGAGAAATATTACATCTTACAACTTATTCGACCAGTGCACTACATAATTTCTTGGTTTGTGTAAAATTCCTAAGGTTGAACATCTTGAGTCCAAATCACATCCCCAATCCACATCCACAATTTTTTTTTTAATTCATTTCCTTTTGCATGCAAGTTGTAGTCAAAACATGCAAGATGGTAGTCCAAAGTCAAGCATGCCTTTCAAGTATTTTATAATTTATCTAGTGGCTTGTAAATGGGCTTTTTATGGCTCATTCATATATTTGCTTACACAACTCATCACAAAGTAGATGTTCAACCAGATATTAGTCACATAGATTAAGTTGCTTACTAGTGATATGCTTTAGATTTATTCTTCAAATGCCCATTTTTTTATGCAAATGCATACAAAGATCCATTAGTATTTTTGTCGACATGCAATTATTCATTGCATACATATTGAATATCTTTTAATGTAGGTTTGCTAATGTAGCCATATCCCTAACAAAAAGTATTCAAACTCCACACCAAGGTAAAGTCTTGTTAACCCAAGGTTTGTCATTTCAAAATTTTCTATAAGCGTTTTTTGCACCTGTTTGATCTTCTTCTTGTCATCCCTAGTTAATAACAAGTCATCCACATACAACAATATGATAATTTTCTTCCTATCCTTGTAATACATGTTGGCATTTATATTAATTCTAATCAAGCCTAGTTCTAAAAACCGATAATTTATTCTTGAAGGTCATGCTTTTAAACCATAAAAGGTTCAGTTTAATTTGCATATTTTGATAAGGTCCCCTACTCCTTTAACTTTAGGGATTTCCATGTACATTTCTTCATAACACAAATTTTACATCCATATGTCTCAATTTCCTCTTTCTTTTTGCAACTATGGATAGAACTAATCTTAGAATTAACCATCACATTATAGGAGAAAATGTATCAAAGTAATCTATGCCTATTGTTTATTAAAATCCTTTAGCTACAATTCTAGCCTTTAATTTTTGTAGTTCCCATGAAGGCCCTTTTTTAATCTTGTAAATGCATTTAGTAATGATTGGAATTTTGTTTCACAATCTATCAACTATCTCCCATGTAAAGTTTTCCTTGATGAAGTCAATCTCTTGGTGCATTGCCTTCATCCACTTCTCATCTACTACTACCTCACAATATCAAGTTGGCTCTTCTATAGTTTCGGTGGCAAGCGTTTAGTAAAAGTCTTGCAGTTTTTTGGATGGAGATCTAATCCTTGTTGGATATTGTTTCTTTATTGGGATTGGTCCTTCCTGGGTTAAAACTAACCTTCAAGAACTTGAGTATTCATGAACAACTTATGATCTATCAAGGTCGCTTCCTATTAAAGGTTTTACTAGTATTGCATCTATGTTATTGTCATGAGTTCCTTATTTTTAAAATTGACACCTTATGGGTTCCTTGTTTCAAAACTAGATTTTATTAATGGGTTATGACTAAAGTCATTGTTAGAGTCAAGATTGTGGTCTACAATAGGAAAGATATCCTCTTGGACTAGAGTAGAAAATAGGAGGTGATGATGTCCTATTTTTTATTTGTCAAAAGTAATATCCTTATTAAGGGCTATTTTCTTTTTCACTGAATCATTATTATCCACGAACTTTGTTATGTTCATCATAACCTAGAAATAAACATCTTGTTTTGCTTTCAAGTTTTTTTCTTTGTTCTTTAGGCATATATATGTAAATATACAACACAACCAAAGATTTTAAGATGATCAATGCAAGGCTTTTTACTTGTGTATTTTTCTTTTAGTAACACCTAGGTTAGCCTTTGTAGGGTTATAATTAACTAGGAAGCTTGTGGTTAAAATGGTTTTAATCCACAAAAAACCAAGAAATAAACTATCAATTGCCAATGAACGTGCATATTCCACCATGGTTCAATTTCTCCATTTTGGCATGCCATTTTGTTGCAATGTTAGTGTTTGTGTTAATTACTATTGGATTCCATGTTCATTGCAATAATTATTGAATTTTGTTGAAGTGAATTCTCCTCCATGATCGAACTTGAACATCCTTATTTATTTATTTCTCCTTTAATTTTTTGTTTGAAATTTTTTAATTTGGCAAAGGTTTTGGCTTTACTCCACATAATGTAAATCTAAGATATACGAGAATAACTATATGTGAAGACGATAAATTTTTTGGATCCACTTAAAGACAAAATTGGTAAAGGTCTAACTAAATCAAAGTGGATTAGTTCAGTAGGTTTTGATGCCTAATTCTTGAATTGTTGCGAGAATCATTCTTGGTGTTGGCATTTAGCCAAACAACTTTTGCACACCTTCTTTAGGACTTCTATCTTTAGGAATCCTAGGACTTTCTTGTGTTTAGAAAATGATTAAAGCCAAGATAACTTAGATGACCAACTCTCTTATGTCAAAGTTTTTCAATGCTTCGTATTTCTACACTATTGATCTGGTGTTAGGATTCAAATTTGTAAAGTGCATTGCTTAGATCTCTACGACCTATAGCCACAATATTCCTACTATTAAGATTATTTAAGATCCAACAGTGTGTTGTAAAGAAAATAACAATGTTGATAGTGTTTGCAGTAGCTTTTACAAATATTAATTTTTTTTTTAGAGTTAACACATACAAAACATTGGTCATGTTTATTTCACTGGAGTCAATTTTCACTATAACAACATTAACACCTTGGATGTTATGGTTTTCACTTCCAACGATTCTAATGTTCCTCTCATTGCTATTTTATCCAATCTAATTCAAGTTCTCTTTAAAACAAATAACATGAGTTTTGGCTCCACTATCCATGTACCACAGTTGAAAAGAATTAAGGTAGCCTAAAATCTTTAAAAGAACTACGTTAAGATTTTGTATTGCATATGCAAAATGGTAAAACTAACATCTTCTTGCATTAGGTATGTTGAAGAATTAAACTGAGTTATGCATTTTGTAACAATGTGATTTGGTTTGTCAACATAATTGTAATAGATGTTTTTTTGAGCACTTCACCTTGGCATACCTCCACATACACTTCGAAATTGTGACCTTCTTCTTCGAGGAAAACCATGTGCACGAACGTAGTTTCGATTTGGAAATTAACCTTTCAATTGCCTAGCACTAATGAAGCCTTTTGGTTGAAGGGTTGTTGCATGATTGAAGTCGATCGCTAGTGTTTTTTCATCGCTTAGTTGAAAAGTTCATTGCTTTTGACATGTTGTTTCGGCCATCAGCCTTGTTGGTAGTTGATCAAATGTAAGTATAGTGTCTAGGTTGTTTAATGTTTGAATGACCCTTTCATAACTTCTCGGTAGTCCATTGAATGTAAGTTGACAAATTGATTTGTTTGGGACTACCTTTCCAATTGCCAACAACTTATTTTTTAGATCCATGGCTTTATTCACATACTCTTCCAAGGGTCCTCCTTCTAACATCTTGAAAATATGAAGTTGGTTTGTGAGCATGAATAGATGTAATTGATTTATCGATGCAAACTTACAATGCAATGCATCCCATGCCAATGCTAGATTTGCAAATGTTGACACAAAATTAAGCAAATTGTTTTCTACTAACAACAATATACTTGATAAAGCAAGGTTTTTTACTCTCTTCATATTTTGTTTAATGTATTATATACCTAGCATTGTTGTTAAAACATTTGCAGCCTGAACATATTTTTCAATTAAATCCCACACGTTCCATTTTCTTAAAACAACTTTCATCTTAATTTGCCATATATAATAGTACTAATACCTATTAACTTGTTTCTTTCCTTGACTAACATACTACCATGACTTCCTTGTGCCTCCACCATTTTGAATAATGAGAAAAAAAACAAACCACAATAAAATATTCACAATAAAAAAGGAGGATGCAAAAAAAATGCTCACTTTTAGGATCCACACATATTCTGATTTAGGAACAACAGTTCATTAAATGTACTACCTTGATACTAGACATTCAACTTTTTCATTATGATACCATCTCAAAAATTGATTTGTACATTCAATAAAGAACTGATCAATATTTCAATAATATATACATAGTGGTGTTGGATATATGAAAGGACACATATGTGTTAAACTAATCACACATTTGAAAATTATGACTAAGCTAATGCTAATCACATAATACATGATCATTACAAATCTAACATCTGTAATGTAATATGTTGGATGAAGATAACATATATTATATGAATAGTAGGGGTGATGAATGAAAATAAGACATGTTGGATGAAATAGTAGGGGATGAGAACACATAATTTAATAGTACTTTTGTGTAGAGTTTTAAAACCTTTAATATAGTGGTGCAATCACAATTAAATGAATGTAATGCTTTTGTGTCAAACAAATATCAACTTTCCAATGTTTCAAATGGATGCAATTTAATGTTGAAGATTGCTATTGTTTTGATTTCATTGAATTCCAATCAATTCAAAGTTTGAATCTTAGTTCATTTAGTGATAATGATAAAAACTTGAACAAATGATCTTTCTTTTCATTATATGTTTGTAATTAGTTTTGTACAAATTTATTTCGTTCAAAAATATATAAACATAAAATAAAATTGTTTTGATTAATTAACCCAACTTTTTTTTGAACATTTGATTATAACTAAAAATGAATGAATTTATGTCTTCAAAGCTTTTCTTTTTGATTGTGGTTGTCTTCATTTTTGATGTTTAACTTGAAGCATTCTATTACTTGCCATGGTTGCCAAAAATGACTACAAGATTGCCATTTAAGGTAGTTGTTATTACTATTTTGAATGTTTGAATTGTAGGAGTATTTAACTTCATATTGAGATTGTCAATAATTGGAATAGTTTGGTCATTTGATTTTACTACATATAATTGAAAAAATAAATTTGATGATATTTTTGAAGAGTAGCAATAACTCGAACATCCATAATCATTGACCCTCAAAGATTGAACCTTTTATTTATAACCCACCACATTTGTATTTTATGACCACTAATGACCAATAGGTTTTGTTTTCAAAATTCTTGATTTTATGAAAGTGGTGAATTTTTTTTGCTGAAAAGATTCATATTACAATGCAAAACATGTTTTTTCAAGTTTGTCTCAATTCATTGTTTCAAAATTGAAAAAAATTGCCACGAAAGAAAAGAAAAGAAAAAACCACTCATGACCTCTACATTGATAGCCTACAAAAAGAACTTTTGTTGTCAAAACTCTAAGGAAAGACCTATACTTTCATGTATATTTTCATAATTGGTGGACCAATGATGGTTGTTAGGTGCTATCTCCATAGCAAGTGACCAAATTGTGAAGGCCCACAAGCAAGTGGCCTTCACAAGTTGTTGCATGCCAATGTGTTGGCATTCACAACACAAAACGGGTCGATTTATGCATCACAAAGACCCCTTAAGTCCATGCATGGGAAAGTGTGTTTATGTATTTTAGCGGTTTCCATGCTTGCGACCATAACGTATTCAATACTTCCCAACTCATTGTAATCAAGAAAAAGAGAAAAATCGCGTCACAAATCCCAAGCAAGAAATGCCAATAAAAGAGAACTCTTATAAGTTATCATACTCGCAAACTAGGGACATGAACTTAGGGATGTGTGTGTGTATTGTTTTCAAGTATCTAGTGCACTACCTAATCACTATAACATATTGAGAATAAAGGAAGAAAATGTTTTTGAGTGTGGATTGTTGAGATGACTAGGAACTCTTGCAAATTTCCTCCAAACCCTAAATAACAACCCTAAATGTCTCAAAGCAAATCCAATGGCAATTCATTCTCCATTGCAATGTTTTCGCAAATAGGGAATATTATGAAATATTGTGAAATATTTTGCATAACGATGTGAAATCTTCAAAATAAAATAAAATATTTAACATGGAAATGTTGAACCCTAAACCATAAACCCTAAAATGATACCACCATTTTATTTTTCCTTTCAATTATTGAGGACCTTGTGAAATGTAGCCTTTTTGGAATTCACTAAGGAGAGCTGAGAATTGAGATAAGGGAATTATTGAGGAAATATTCATTAGAGTATCATAACTTGCGATTTTTCGAGGTTGGAATCCATGGTGCCCCCCCTCCCCCCCCCTTTAAGATGAAAAAGAATATAAGAAGAAGAAGAAGAAGAAGAGGCCATGGCCCAACTTATGAGTAGGTATCCATCCGCACACAAACACACCCAATGGCTTGAGAGAACAAAGTGACAAGAAAATGAGGCCAAAACCGAGAATTAAGAGGAATCGACCCCTATGGACGGTCCTCGGAGTGTCCACCCAAAGGGGCAAGGGGCCCATTACGAAATATTAACTGACCAACATGCAAGTGCTTCAAATTTTGTCGAATGTAACGCAAAGTTGTGGCAATGAATCTTGGTGTGAGTTGACAAATTGTGGCGGCCGGGAAATCCACACATCCCGACCGTACATAAATTTTTGAACCCATCTCGTTAGCCAATTGCATGGCCATTTTATATTGGGGACATGCCCGAGCATTAGCTGTAGTAGTTGTAGTAAGTTTATAATGAACCGAAAGTTTACGGTCACAACGACCCAACCTGGCCCAACCCGACCCGACCAAAGATACATTCTTCTTCACTTCCATTTTAGCCATAGATGGCTTCACAAGAATAATTTAGAATTATTCTAAATAATTAATAAAGATTTTGGACAAGAACAAGACGAATAATAATAATAATAAATAATAATATGTTGGTAGACTGGTTCTACTCTTCAAGTTTTTTCTTTGGGGAAATATATATTTTTTAATTCATAAAATGAATAAGAAAAATTCAATTATTCTCATTAGCAGCTTGTCATTTTAAGGAGTGCCTATTTTCCATGCATTTGATTGGAAAATGAATTCACAATGAAAAATAATGATATTAATCTAAATAAATAAATAAATAAATAAATAAATATTTATTTATTTATTTATTATTATGATTTTATTTTATATTTCCCCTCACCAATGGAAAATAGCTACCTACCTACCAACCAATTTTAGTTTTCAGTTTTTGGCAACATAAATATGCTTCTTCTTTTTTTTTCTTTTTTTTTTTGGTACAAAAAACCTGCCCAATTGGTCTAAGAACCGAACTTGTAGGTTCGGAGGAAGAAACGTGACCGAACCTAGAGGCTACGGAGACTGGAGGCTATTTTAACCGGTCTGGTAACCGGTGTGAAATGGAACCCGTTTGCGTCGAGGGAAGGGAGAGAGCGGAAGGGAGAGAGCGAGAGAGAGAGAGAGAAGCGTTGCTGCATTGCTATCATCGCGATAAATCTCGCGATCGCGTTCGTCTTGTGCTCGGGATTCGCTTGTAGATGTTGCAATCTGCTTGATAGTTTTGGGAGATTTCCGTGCGTTTTTACACTTTCGAGAACGGTTGTGTGTGGAGGTAGAACGAAGGCTGCAAAGACAGTGAGGGTTGGAAGGAGAAGAAGAGTGGGGGAGTTTTTTGGGGCTTGCTTTTGAACGTGTCTCGTAATGGGAACTTTCTTCCCTGTTGTGAATTTGGTGGTGGGTTTGTTGGCGGTGGTGACATGTTTGTTGTTGGGACTTTCTGTTGATTCTGAGCTCCTCGCTGTAGAGCCACGGAATTCGGTTATCGGGTATGTGCCTGAGGATTTGAGCTCCGAGGTACGGATGTGGGGACTGTTTGAGAATTGGCTACGCAAGCATGGGAAAGACTACGGAGGCGTTGTCGCAGAAAAGGAACGACGGTTTCTCATCTTTCAGGACAATCTGCGGTACGTGGATGCACACAACAGGAAGAAGAAGAACGCGTCGTACTGGTTGGGTCTCAATAAGTTCGCGGATCTCTCCAACCAGGAATTCCGCGCCATATACACGGGGACGAAGATCGATAGGAATCGAAGATTGAAGAAGAAAATGGAACGTACCCATTTCCGGTATGGCGATATTGAAGCTCCGGATTCCATTGACTGGCGCGAGAAAGGCGCTGTGGTCGCCGTCAAGGACCAAGGCTCATGCGGTGAGCTTCTCATTCCACCCCCGATCTTGCAGGCTTTTTTTT
>Ga0209611_10004130_pt1 | contig 24938 bp, 24 predicted proteins | sample S1TSphgellanicum_3_FD_187693 | JGI IMG/M metagenome (GOLD analysis project Ga0209611, IMG submission 187693) | Host-associated microbial communities from peat moss isolated from Minnesota, USA - S1T2_Fc - Sphagnum magellanicum MG (SPAdes) (version 2) | ecosystem: Host-associated > Plants > Peat...
AAGGTGGGCTACAACTAATGTAGTACTTGAAACAAAAAGCATTGGGCGTGAAAAGTCCAATTAAAGAACAAGTCTTGATTAAAAGCCATAACTACCCACTTTGCAAGCATTAATTTGTATAATAAAGATGTGTTGTTAAAAAAAATCATGAAGGATGTGGTTTTATGCATTACAAAAAGCTACATGTTGGTTTATGTTGTAAAAAATCACTGGTACTACTTGGTGTAGGGGTAGTGTTTATGTGTTGTGTTTCCAAATTGAAAACAATTTGTTCAACATGATGTTCCTTCCATGGTGGCAAAAATAATGGGGAATTATGCTATAGTAACATCATATGGTTTGTGGATGTTTCGAACTTGTAGTCAACTTTATTAATAAGGAATGATTTTCATGTCATGTGATAGTGAGGTGGTTGCAAGGTAAAGTGGTTTACTTTTTGCGTCACGATGTAATTTTTTGCATAGTATCATGCATATAATAGTAACATGCCATAAAATCAATAATGTGTCAAATTTGTGGTTAGATTTAAATTGTCAACTTGAATAAGAAAACATCTATGTAAAAATATCATAACATATATGCACCAAGAATATAATTATGGACATTTGAAATTGAAAAATATAAATTAATTTTTTTCTATGCTTTTTTATATATGCATTTTTTTGTATGATTTTTATCTAGCATATTTTATAGGGTTTCAATGTATGACATATAAAAGAAATAAGAACATAGATGCAAAAAGTTTGTCAACAACATTCAACCAAAAAAAAATTATGAACTTTTGAATGGTTTGAAATGGGTTTTATTTTCATACATCCACATCATAATCATTTTTTGGTGGATTTCTTTTTTTTTCTTAACATGTATGTTCAAAAGTTGTCTAAAATGACTTTTCTTCGTATGAATTTTTTAAGTTCATTAACCACCAAATAATTCTTTGATTCAACCCATTTGTATTAATGTGTGCTTGCAAATTGAGATTCAATAGTTTGAGGCCAATGAAAATGTGTTGATTATTGAGGATTTTAATTTGGAGTTGCACATTTAGCAAATTCGCATATGGCAAAAGTATGATGAGGAGAAGTTTGAGTGAAGTTGTTCCTACATGCATTATGATGCACACATTTTTTTGTTTTAGTATGAGGTTTAGAGTTTTTGTTATCATGGACACTTGCATTTGAAGGCATTGGTTGTTTTCACATTGAATTCAACAATGTTGATGTTGCTTTGAATTGAAGTTGGGTGGATGTCCAAAGTGAATAGCTTGATTGTACCTTAAAGTTTGAATCTTTGGCCTACTGTTTGCATGTATATGTGATCTCAAGTTTTGTGCCTATGTTCTATGTATTTGGTTTGAAATCTTCATGCATTAAAAAAAAATTGTTCAAGGATTTGGGGCATCACCTATCATCTTATTCAATAACATTTCAATTTCAAACAACTTCAATGATGAAGGAGATTATGAACAATTGATTATTATGTTTTGAACACATTCAATGATGTAATCTATGTTTTCGTAGGCCTAAAAATTCTTGAATTATATCAAGGTTATAGAGACAAAAAGGTACATTAAATTGTTTATTTTCTAACAAGTGTCCATGGAAATCTTCTAATGTAGGTGGAAGGTGCTAAATAATGAAGATTTGGACATTTGCAAATGATTGAAAAGTAATTGTATTTTATTACTATCTCATTGCCTCCATTTTGCAAATTGTAACTATCCTTTTTGATTAATGATTTCAAATCAGCTTTTTAAATCTCCATATGTTATAGGACTAGATGACCCTATTACCATCATGATGTCATTTTGAATGGGTGATTATAGACTTATTTACACATAATGTTGGGAGTTGATGACATTAATGGGTCTTGCCAAATAAGCAATTTTGAAACACACTTACATTTTTTTTTAGAGCCTTTCCGTGACTTTGGACATTTACATTCACCAAAATTCGTGTAATTGAATTTGAGTTTCTTGATTTTGGTTTGACTTTGTAGGTGATTACACATTACTATTGAACTTGATTGAATACAAGATTTTTATGTTGTGAAGAGACTCCCAAAAAGCACCTAGGAAATTTACAAGAAATTATTAGTGGCAATATGGTGGTTAAATGGTGGAAATATTAATTTTGGTGGTTTTTGGATCTAATGACAATTCTTATACACTTTGGCTCAATATTTCTATTTTAGAGTGTGCAAGTTTTTTTTTTTTTTGTTAAGTGTAGATTCATGGAACATTTCTTCACTTTTCATAATATACAAGTCAATATGCATTACCTTTTTTTGTAAATTCAAATCTCTTTTTTGTATGGTTGATGCTAAATCTATTGCCAAATTGTAGAAATTTGACATATAAAACCTCTTTCATACAATTCAAGATTCCCCCAACTTTCATCTTTCAATCAATTTCTTTTCCTTGACCAACTTGCTATAATTTTGGTGTGTGATGTGCCATAATGCATTGGATGGCATTCTATGGAGGGACGTTCTTAACCTTAAATGGCATTCACTAGACTTATGTTACATAAAAACCCTCAAACTCAAGAATGATTATTTTACTTCTTGGCTTCAGCTTGATTATAAAGTTTGTGGTATTTGTTTTACTAATATATGTATGTTTCATAGTGACTTATCATCTTTTCTCAAGTTCTACCTTGTTTGGTTAGTGCGTTCAAGTGCTACAATGTCTTTATGTCACACAAATTTTTAAAAAGAAAACAACCAACCCAAAAAAAAATTTTAAACCTACCTAGCTAGTATAAGTACTAGATTTCAAGGTGGTTATTTGATAACTAACCCTTTTGCATAACAAGTGGTTGTTTTTAAACAAAATCAAATAAATTGATAATTTGGGTTATTATTTGATAGTGAAATTGATAATTGATTGTTATTTTTTTTTTTAAATGATATTGATAACTTGTGTAATCCCAAATTTTTTTTAAAAAATTTTAAAAAAACCTACTTGGCTAAATATGAAAAAATTTCATAACTGCCCGACACTAGTTTTGTCGAAAGTCCCTTTCAAATGAAATACAAATACCTATTGGTCATCAACCCAAGTATATACTAATGTTGGTTTGGAATATAGGTTGCACCTTGGTATATGCATTGGTATCAACACAAATATTGCAAACCCAATTAGTTTAAATCAATCCATCTAACACCAATTCAATACTAACATACCCATGGTATGTATTCCACCAAAAATAGCCAAAGACCCAATGAGCTTGGTTTTAGGGTTTGAATACTAGAATGCATATTAGTGTTGTGCATTTAAGGTTGTTTTTTTCACTACTATCAATCCTGCTATGATTATGCGCTTTGAGTTGTAGTGTTGTGAAGTTGAAAATTGAAGGCAATTACAACTATCAATTATGGTATAATGCTTTTTGTTTTACCACTTGCACTTAGCTTCAATGCAACTGTTACACAAGCTTCTTCAAAACCCAAGCTATGTAAATTTTTGTTAAACTCTTCATTCATGAGCTTTTATTTGCTTTCCATTTTATGTGTTTATGTTATTGATTTTTATGATTCCAAATGTTGCGTGTTGTGAACAATAACCAACAAAACAAAATCCATATTTGTGTTTCTATGATCTTGTTACTTTGGTGGTTGGTTTCCTTGTTGTGGGTATTTTTTACCGTCCTTGTCGTTGTTGTAATGTTTTGCATAAGAGGCCTAGGGTTTCTATATTTTGCAAAGTTTCCCATCATTATGGTTTCTTGAGTTTTTACATCACCATGGTTTTACTTCTCATATCCCTCCATGAACTTTGATGTTTACTATGACATTGATTGCAAAGCATTTCATGGGAACAATGGGTCATTACAATTCACTAATGTCATTAGTGTCACTAGTGAATTAATCCAAGGAACTAGTGCATTTTATGTTGTAGAGGTAATGATTAAAGGAGTGATTTAGGGGTTTGATGTTGAACAAGAAGCATGGGGTGTTTTATTTGTTGAGTTGTAGAATAACCAAACATTTTAGAGTCCCCAAAGCCATGTTTCCTTTACTTGGGCATTTTTTGTATTGAAATCCAATTGCACAAGTCTAGATTCAATTCATCTAGAGCATGAGGTGAATCTTGTGGCACCCCATGGCTTAAACTTCCAATAGCAACAATAACACGACATGATCCAAAGAAACATTACTATAGAACATGCCCCTATTCCACTTGACATTCCACCCAACATTGAATGGGAAAAGCCCAACTCCACCCATGTGGATTCTTGTGGAAGTCATGAGTGATTTGGAACTAATGGCAATGTGTCCACTATGATTGCACCATGCACCACTCCCATCCACTCAAATCCACCAATTTCCACAAAAAATCCATTATGAATCCACTAAAAGTTCAATATGAAATCCACTAATAATCCACTATGCATACATTTAAGTGGAAATGGTCCATTAAACAACCATGAGTTAGCGATTTGGATGAACTCCTTTCCACTTGGCCTCACTTGGGTGAGAAGTGCATAGTGGTTTAGGGATAGGTTCTATAGTAATGAAGGTATTCTTTTTTACAACCCTATACATGGCATCACAAATATGAAGAAACACGTTGTTAATGAACATGGGGTTAATTTGAATCAATACAAGGAGTAGAAGAAAACAACAAATGAGGAAAGTGGGGGTCAATAGAAAGGGAAAAAGAGGAAGGTAGTGTTTCCCCATTCCATTACTCTTTTTTTTCTAGCCAAAACCTTTATAAATGAAATGATCTAGGTTGGAAGTGGTTTACAAAGGATTTGTTTCTATTGATTACAAAGAGGTATATGCATGTATTTGTTGTTGAAAATCCTTGGTTATGTTAGCTTGTAATGCACCAATGTGATAAAGTTAAACTTCCTTCACATAAACAACTTGTTGTAGAACTATCCCAAATATGTTGGCTAAGGTGATGAAGATGCATGTGTTGCCAGCCATTGCACAATGTGTTATAAACATTGTTACATTTGACCTCTAGATGTCCAAAATTGGCTTTGATACATTTGTGCTAGTGATTAATTTTATTAATGATGATTGGGTGCCCTGCCATGTTAAGTAAGGTTGTTCGAAGTTGCAAACACCTTTGGAGCAAGATTGGTAAAATAGGTGAAATATCTTTTTATTGAATATCAATTCATAAGCAAGATTATTGCTTATGTTAGGAATGAGGGCACAAATTTGAACACATTTGCTTTTACATTCACATGTTTTGTATCTTATGCACTACTACAACTTGTTGCACCATTTAGTGGCCATGTCATGTCTAAAGCATGTCAATATGCCATTAATGATACTAAGATTGGTGTTGGGATGAAGGAAACGAATAATAGATGCCCAAAGTGACTTGGAAAAAACCATTACATATGGACAAAGAAGTTAGGTAAGGGTAGGCAAGAATGGGAATCAATGTGTAAGGAAACTGGCTAAAACCCCAAAAACTCAAGACACTAGTCAAAATTTGGTTTGCTTCCAAGGTTGTTCCCTTTCAAGAAACCTTGGAATATGTTGCTGCCATAAAACCTTTCCTATAGCTAATAGACCTCCAAGTTGTAAACATGAATACCATTTGGTTCAACATGGGCAATTGCCAAAGTTGCACCACAAACCTTGGGCCTTGTGGTGGAACAATGAATTTGAACCAGACTAGAACATATTGGTTGCTTTCAAATGTTTTGTTTGTAGTATTTTCCATTTGTATTAGCATGCACAAAGATTATCAAATTCATACATCACTAAACCCTCCATTGTGTGTGGAGAGGTTGACACAAAGTTGGAGATTTTATATGGTAGTATGGCACTTGAAGTGATTAATGTGTTGGAGTCTTTTCTGGCTTTTACTATGACCTTTCATGCTACTACACATAATATGTGCGTTCTTCAATTCAATCCAAGGTTTAAAGGGTTGCAGTGCATCATGGAATATGTAAGTTGAAATAAAGTTGCAACAATTGTGGAAGATATATGACCAACATGTTTTGTTGCCACTCTTAGTGGTGGTTTCCAAGCATCTGAACCCAAGGCATGTGGAAGGCCCTCCTCCTTCAACACCCATCAATGATGACTCCTTATGGGGAGTTGTAGCTTCTATAAATGAAGCTAATCTCTCTTTGGTGAAATTTGAATTGCCTTTGTATTGTCACAAACATGTGGATGGTAACGATGTAAAATCACCCTTGCAATGGTGGAAAGACCATGCAAGACAATTTCCTACTGTTGCATTCCTTTCTTGTCAATTTTTGGGTATTCCAGACTTTCGAATTGAAACTAAATGCATATTTAACATTGTTGGAATATTGATTAGTTTGCGATAATGTCAACTGGGCACAGAGAACATGGACAAATTGGTTAGTGATCTGCAAAGGAGCAGATTTTTTTTTTCAGTTGTACCCATTTTCTTATTTTGAATTTGCACTTAACCTTCTCATGAGTGACGTCGGTTGCTCTCTTGCTGAACCTTCAGTCATGTCTCTTGTTTCTTTTTGTTTTTCAATGGCTGCAATTTGGTTTTCATATTTCAACCCTAATTGCCTTGGTTATGCACAACATGGAGTGGATGAAACCCTAATGAGAGACTAGATTTATATTAGAGTTGGAAAATTTATACCAGCTGGTATCATATTAGTCATATTTATATTGATACCATTGCATCATGAAATTGAGTGGGTACCTTGAATTGTTGATACCAGAATGGTATATGAGTTTGTTGAATTGTTCATACCAGAAGGGTATATGAGGTTGAGAAATAGTCTGGAACCAGTATACCAGGACCAGGCTGGTATATCAAAAGGGGTATACCAGACTTTTCAAGTAATTGATTTTGGTATATAACCATGGTCTCAATTTTTTTTTAAAAGTCAAGAACAGGATTCTTTCATGAAAACCATCTATTTTGAAGTTTAAAAATAAATAAAATCAGAACCGATGGTTCTTTAAACATTCAATGAACCACCCAACGCTGGTTTTTGTTCCTTTTCTTGGCCTTTAGTCAAAACCAGTGTTTTTTAGGAATTTGTTTATGCAGCAACCATCCATAAGAAGATGTAGCCAAATCTGCCTATAAATTGGATTTGGAGTACAAATATTTAATCAATTTTTTATATTCTTGACTGCACATTGAAAACCAAATATAAAAAACTGGAAAATTTTACCTTTTTTTTCCCCGCTTCTGGTGATGTAAACTGTCCATAGTCACTTGATTTGAATTATTTATTTCTTATTTTAATTTCCATTTTGGGCAAAAGAATTTCAGGAAAAAAATGCTGGTCAAAATACTTGATTACTTTGTTCCCTAGTTAACCAGGATTTTCGTCACAAATGTGATAGAAAATTTATGATATTATTTCATTAGTAAAAGAAATATTCATTTACCAACTCAAAGCAGCGACTTTTTGTTTTGCCAAAATTTGTAGCTTTTTTGACAATTAAAAAAAAGGAGAATATTCTGTTATAAATCCTTTTCTTAAAAATAAGAATATGCTAAATTTTGCCCATTGTCTTGGGGGATGAATGTCTCACCACGGTTCTGTCTACTGGCTACTGTTGTAAACGGTCTTATACAAACATGTTGTCAACATGGATTAGATATTTCAGCCCCCAAAATTGAAGACAAGATTTATCATACATAGACTGGACTCACTCGGGTTCAACACGAATAGAATTCTTTAAATCTGGTAGTCCCTTTCTCCTCCTGTAGAAGCAGGGCCCAACAAAAAGTTCCACCCACCCAATTGCCACATCCTACTTTTCTATAATGAGTGGGACCTTGTGCAAAGCCAAGCAATTGGACATGACAATAGAGTTCCTTTGCAAATATTGAGGCTGAAAAAATGTTCAAATCCGAGTGACTGACAGCCATGAAAATATTACACATCAAAGATGAAGCAAATATGGGACTATTCCTAGTGGAGTAGACAATGCAATTGGAAGAAGACTCCTTTAGTGAAAAGTTGACTATTGCAAAACTAGGTGGAAGGACTTTCACATTGACATAAAACAAATTGTCTTCTCAAATGACCTCTCTAGTGGCCAACTCCTCCTTAGCAGAATTGACTACAGCTCATCTTTCCCCAGCTCACCTACCTCTCAACAACCTTGTTTAGCATGAGTTCCATGCCATGGTGTCTAGTCAAGCATGAAAAACAAATTTCAAAAGAGGTTCAAAATAATGTGAACACATATTTTGCATATAATTCAAAATAATTCTCTAAAGAAAAAACTGAGGAAAGTTTTAACAAATTGGAGTTAGGTCAGTCAATGTGCATATCTTCTTGAGTCTTACAAAAACAAATATTTCTGTCAATCATAAAAGGAAAAACTTTATTTGAGATCTCCAACAATGCAGTTCTTAGATGAGTACTTGTCTTGGCTTTCTGGATTCTTTACCATAAGTGAACAAATAAAGGGTAAAGAATCCAGAAAGCCAAGACACTCTCAGAAAGAAACTGTGCTGATTCGGTACCACAGCAATGTTGCAACATTACACTTATCACATGATACATCACCGCCAAGCCAAACCAAAGCAACCATAACCTTGTGTGTTGTGTGTACCACTACTCATGAGATAGCAGACCAGCAGCTCCATGATGCAAGGCAGTGAGTACTGCCATTACTCTCCATTGTCTTCATCAGCTCCCCAACAGTACATGTACATCAGTACATAGATATCTGCTAAAGATTTATGTAGAAACCTGCATCCTGAGTTTCTGTTATATTTCCAGAAGTAATGGGAAGAATCAGTCATGACATCAGCCAGCATTCAAAAAGACCATCAAACAGTAGTCTCATTCAAGCTGCAACAACGTTATGAGGGTAAGCTTTGTTTCATTTTAGCTTGCCTACGTATAAACCAGGCATTGTAGCTTAAGGCATAGAGAGGGCCTAATAGAAGGAAGACTAACTGGAAGTTTGCTACATATTCTAGTTCCTTCTAAGCTCGTCTGCTCATATCTGGGGCCAGTTTTGCTAATTCAAGTTGTCAGGGTAGGAAAGTTTCAAACTGCAGAGACCACCCTGCCACTGAGTCTCAAGCCTTCAGCTTATGTCTCTGATATTCTGAGATTGACATATGTAAACATGACAAACAACTTCTGCACCACCTCATCTACCAAAATGCATATAGGGTTTAGATGGCCAGGAAACTCATGACCCCAAACAAAGAGCACAATGTTCTGTTTCAAAATCCAACTTATGAAACGATACCACCAAAATGTCAAAACCAACCCATCAGCAAACATGAGAAGCCATCATATCTGAGAAAAACTGGTGGTAAAGTTCTTACAGGATTTATAAGAAAAAAATGGAGGAAGGGGACTATCTACATCCCACAACACTATTTGAGATCCCTACATCAAACTAGAGAACCATGTACCTCAACCACAAAGCTGTCCATGCATCTTGTACCCAGCTACATACAAAAGAAAGCAAAAAGCCAACCTACAATCAAATTGCCATGAAAACAAAAGTGATTCCACAGAAAACTCGATTAAGTCTATCCCATTAGCCTGCTGATTACTAGGAACCCCTAGTCATACCTCTCTTCCTCCAACCTGATTTCTGTATCTCCTGAAAGGCTGAGGGTCCGGCTGAGTTCTAGCCTGTACTCTAACCCTCTCATGTGGTGACCCAACAGCATGCACCTGTCCCACCCAAGGCATCATCGAACAGCACAGAAATCAGAATGAATCCACAATAACCACATAGGTATGCTCAATACACTTAAGTTCAATTGCAATCCATCCTGGAAGAATATATATTCAAGAGTCCTCAACCCTGTAAGTTGGAAATTAGGACAAAAAAGGAGCTGCCACAGATCCACATTGTTTTTCAAGAAATCAAGCAAGACCTTATGAGTCGCAAAGAGAGACCCAAGCATCAGAGGTCACACTTCTCGAAGGGTTGTGGTGAACTCTAAGGGCCAACCCAACTAGCTACTTTCCTCTGCAAAGCCAAAGACAGACACACAACAAAGAACTAACCTGCAATATCCAGGGAAAGCTAGTTAATAACCAAAATCAGGGAGTGAAAAGAGGATGAGGACAAGCCTAATACCCACCAGAAAAGAAGCCTTGCAAAGTAATCCCTTGTTGCTGTCATAGTAGACTCCAAATGAACAGGAATGTTGGCAAGAAGTTCTGGAGCCCCTCCGTCCTCTTCCCATGAGCTGGAAATGCTACTGCTAGCTCCATTGCCAAACTCTGGCATCTGCAAGGGCTGATTGGCAACACAAAGGGTCTCCAACAGACTGTTGATTACCAAACGTATAACATCCTCCACTTCTGAAGAAGTGGGTTGGGAGAGTTCTGCAACCTGTAGAGCTCACAACCAACAGTACAAATCAACATAAGTACAATGCTCTTCCATTCCACATTAACTGATGAAATGCTATAATCAAGCGAAAGGGAAGCCACCAACTTCCCCAAACTTTGATGATGAATCAATTGAATATAAAGATGTGTCAGATACAACATTTGTGAGATCAACTTGCCAGCACACTCATGATCTTAAACTTCTAGAAATTATGTATTGAAATCTACATTTACTCTAAGGCAGTCCTTAGCTGATTGCAAGAGACTTCACATGTATCCAGTGTTGTATAAAGTAGGCAAGAACAAGCTAGAGAGTTTGCAAACCTTATCAGGCTCCAGTGACCTCAAATAATCCAGTAGATCATTCTGTTCCTCCCCTACCATGCCCTCCATTTCCAAGGCTGTTAGAGAATGTTTGCAATCATCCAGATCCTGCACAACATAACTAACTTTGTTTAAACCTGAAACAAGCTGAGACCCAACCTGTGCCTTGGTCTTTTGCATCAGGGTTGATTGAAAAAAATCTCAATGTGCTTCATTGATGTCACTTGTTTCAAGTGAGAATGAAATAGCCCCGACTGACAAGAACCTTGTAAACTTAAAAAAAGGACCACTTACCTTCTGTGTTGATAACAACTTTGATTGCAACTGCTGGATATACTTTGCAACCTCTGGTGAGACAGGACCCAAGCGATCCAGTGAATCTAACTCCTCTTCTCTAACACCTTCCTCCAAGAATCCAGAAGTTCCTGCAGCAGTGAACTGCATTTGTTCTACTGTATCTGCCAATTCCATGCTTATAACACTTCCTTGCAAGGGGTCTTCTGTGCCAACACTAAGTGTGGGCAAGGGCAGCCCATCAACAGTGGCTCCCTCTTCATCACTCAGATCAAGGCTCCGTTGCAAGCTAAGCCGGTACTCTGCATTCCGTAATGTGTACCTGGGAAGTGTAAGAATGGATGAGTCAGTAATGACCAATGATCATTTCAACAAGCCCCTGTGGACACACAGTAAGAATGCATCCCATATCACATTGTGCTCCAGCAGTTTAACATGGGAATAGAAAACAACACAATACATAAGCCCCCAAGAATATTTGTTGACAACCAGACCATGTGAACCCATGATCAAAGAAATCAAAACATGAATTGACTAGACAACTGATAGACCTAGATAACAAATCATATGAAACAAGGGAAGCTTCCAATCATAGTGCACATGAAACCTCAGGAGAGAAGCTCCGACCCATCAAGTATGAACTTACCCAGTCATCATTGATGACACCAGCAACTTTGCAAGAGGCTCCCGAAAGGCTTCAATTGTGACTTGAAACTGATCAGAGGGCATGAGGCCAAGAATTCCTGTTATAGTTCTCTTCATTGCATCCATGCTATCCGGTGAAGCATCTTTGCTGATGTGACTTACATCCAGCGGTTCAATATCTTGAATCAGACTCAAAAGAACTGATGTCTGCAGCATCCAAGGTGAGGAAATTAAGTAAACAAGTAGAAAGGAAATTTAATCTACCATTCCAGTTTGATCATTTTAAATGATGGACTTGAGGCTGCACTAGAGTCACAAAATTTCTCACAGTTCTGCCAACAGCAGGGAAAAAAATAGACCTTGCAGATAAATAAAAATGTCTGCACAATGTTGACAGCAAGACACAAGCAAGAAGAAGAAAATTGGAGGCACCATTGACTTTAGTGCTAGTGAATAGCAGCACAGGATGCCCCTTTGTCTCAAAAGGAGACTGACCTTGTACAAGAATGTGAAAGAGGCTGGATAGAATGACAGCAGAAAAAAATTCCTTGGTGCAGTTTTGTAGCATAGGGTTTCTCCATAAGGCAACTTTTTGTATGACAGAAAAAAAACTCAAACAACTTGGAATTTGGAAACAGGATTGAAGATCCAAACAACCAAGATTCGAAGGGCATTACTCTAAGTCACAAAGAAAGCCCAACTAAATCACCAGGATGGAGGGGGGACAAACGGAAAAGACCAGTCAGACAATAAGAGGATGGCTACAACATCTGATGGCAACCCCAAGAATTAACCAAGATATAGAACTATGGCATGGTGATGTCCTACTGGACAAAAGAAAAGTGTCATGCCATCGCCTCATAGCTATGAATTTCGTGAAATGCAGGACAAAAGAAAGGGCAAGATAGAGAAAAAAACAGAAACGGCTTCCACAGAAAGACATAGAGCTAAGAGTTCCAAAGAAGTTTTCCAAACCTCTGTGCAAGAAGCGCCTTTCTTCGCTGCCACATGCTCGTCGGCAGTGCTTTCGCTATCAGCTCCATCCCAGAACGCTCCGGAAAAACCTCCTATGAGAGCAACCGGTCCACAACCGCCACCGGGTCTCTCTTTCCGGGAGCAACTTCCAGGTTGAAATTTATTATTACTAAAAGCAGATCTTCTCAAAGATTCATGCGAGAAGGCTAAACCCAGCCGGTCTGCCTGCAAATTCCTCACCCTACTTTGCTGCAACTGCTTCTGCGGCGACCTTCCTCCTCCTGCCCCCCAACTGCTGCTACATGTCACCGTGCTACCCGCCTGCGAGGCTCTCCCCAGTTCTCCATCCTGAAACCATGCCGCGCATTCCACAGCTCTCGCAAATGATGTGCTGTACGCCATGGCTAAGGAACCCCCACACTTCCCCGCCACCTACTCTCCTCCCTTCCAACCAAGCACAAAAAAAGCTTCTTCTTCTTCCCACAATTTTTTGCTGTTACGAGTGGCTACCGTCCCCGTCTTCTGCGGCCTGCTGATTCCAACCAGAGGCCTCAAACGCTCGCTGCTGCTCCATCGCCATCGCCATCCAGAAACCCGTGCTGCAACACACGAGAAAGACAGAGAGATAATGGGAATCTCCACGAGACGCACACAAAACCACACAAAGCACAAAAGTTTGGGGTTCACACGACCAAAGCCCAATCCTGCCGAACCGAAGCAAACCCTTCCGAACCTAATTCAAAGCCCATTCTCCCGAACCTAGTTCCAAACCGAAAGCAGAACCTCCATTTCCCAATGCCAAGATATCCCGAACCTAATTCATCACTTCCGAACCTGATGCAATACTGCTGCCCAATTGTTTTCCGAATCTGAAATCAGTTCCGGAGATTCCCAGCTTCCGAGCCTCCCTAGTTCCAACTTCGTCTTTCAGAACCATCTGGAACCAGGAAAGTTCCAGGATAGGTAGGAACAGCCCCGCCCGTGCCTGTTTGTTCCCGTGAATTCCAGCAGCCTTTTTTTTTCTGGCTAAAATTTGGGATTTGGCTAAAAGAAATTTCAAAATGGGCGAAAAATATGTATTTGTTTTGTTTTCTAGTAGCCACATTTCTACAGTGCTTTTCTTTGAAAAATTGTCAGATTTCTCTATTGGCATCTAGCATTTGGCCAAAAATGTGACGGGAATCTAAAACTTTTCACTTTCAATTCCCTTTTATAGTCAAATTTGGCTAAACTTTGATCTCCAGTTCAGTTCCATCACAAATATGGGAAAAAAAAAATCCTAGATTCCAGGCAGGATTATGGCGGAACGTGACTAGAACACGGGTTAGGTCCAAGCTAACCCTGATTGACTTCAGGTCCGTGGGATTCACGGACTAGTTAGATATCTGGTTGGTTAAGTTACCTGGGGTTCGGTTGGGAACTGTAGTAATTTCGCCACTTCGTCCTTTTCAAAAAAATAATAATAATAAAAATAATCTAAATTTTTTAAGTCTTCCTGTTTTTGCAATAGAGTGTGAAATTGTACACAACACACCGTGCTCTTTATTTTTTGCAGACCTTTATTGACTCGCGTCTGTAAGGGAGACAAAGAGTACAAAAGCAGGTACAGTTTAGGGTTTCATTTGGACCCACATTGTGAGGAATGTTAAGTAGCAGATTTATTTTTATTTTTTTCAATTTTTATGACACAAAAAATTAGTTGAATTTACACTAGAAAAAAAAATTCCAACAATTTAGAATTGAATTTTTTTTAAAAAGACAAAACTTGTTGAAAGAAAATGTTTGTTAACCAATCAATATATTAGGCCTAGTGTTTTTTCTTTTCAAAACTTTTGATGTTGTTTCATATGTGAGCATTCCAAGTGAGATTACAAACATGTTCAAATGACTCCAAAAAATACAAAAAGTTGACAACAAAAAAATTTCCACCCCTCTAAAATCCAAGTGGAAAAATGTGATGAATTTTTTTCACAATTTTTCATTTTGAAAACTCCAAAATACAAAAAGTCGGCAACCAAAATTTCAATTTTATGATTAGTCACTTCAAAAAAAAAAGAAAAATATACTTTTTGCTTTACACCCGGGAAGGTCCCACTATAAGGGCCTTTTAAATTTTTGACCTCATTTGGATCTCAAGGATCTCAAGGATCTCAAATTGGAAAGGCCCCCTAAGCAATACCTTCTCCTATACATAATTTTTTAAAATTATAATTGTTACTAAATCGAACTTTGAACATGGCACAAGGGGGAGAGCCATTAGGTACACGAGGAGCCCACTCGACATTCGTGTGGGCCCAGTTAAATTGGTTTTGTAAACTGGGACCACCCAGTTCGTGATTTGGTCCCCCAAATTCGCCGAACACGCGTTCTGGTCTCAAAGAGGGGGCCACTTTATGGATAACTTTAATTATAAAACCAAGGCCAAATGACATTTGTGGTCGTACAAGTTTTAGACTAGGTACCGGATTACGTACCCACCTGTCAACTAGGCTCGAGTTTTGTGGAGATACTGGGGTCCAAGTCACCATATTATCTGAAACAGACTGGTTGCTATTTGCTACCCGGTTTGCCCTTTCATTTAGCACCACGTGAGCCCATTCGTGTGGCTCATCTGTTCCCAAGCCTAGATTTTTCCTACTTACAGGTTTGCAGCCCTTGTTTTTCCCCTGGCTATATACATAGCCAAAAAGCTATAATAAAATTCCAAAGTTCTAAAAATCAAGTGCTTTTTTAGATTCCCAATAGCCAGAATTCGAACAAAATTTAAGAAAAATTACCAAATTTTATACATCATTCAAGTATGTAGGAAAATATAGAAATTTTACTTTCATGTTGAGCTTGTAGCCAAATTTGGCTAAATCTTCCTCTGAACATCACCACTTTGGCAATATCACAAAATTGAGAAGAGAGGGGGAAAAAAAAACCCTCGCTAGAAACATTTAAGTGACATTTACAGGTAGGCTTTTGTTGGCCCCTACATCATTTAAAGTTACAACTCACACAACCCAACTTTCAAAGAAATTTAATAATGCAAAGTTCATGGGGTAGACCGGCCCATAATCGTTCGACTACCTATGACTAAACATTTTTTAGTGTGTTTTAAGGTTAGTGTTCGTTCTAGTTTATGTTGGTTTTTATTCCAATGGACAACCATGATTGAATGTTCAACCAAAAAAAAAATTGTTTTGAATTTTTTAAAATTCTTAATGCCTTTGGATAATTTATTGTTTAGGAATAAAAGGCAAGAATGCCAACTTTAAAATGTGAGCATTTTGGATCACACGCATGGTTGCTTGCTTATGTGCAATTTTGTATTTGGTAATAGGCGTCCAAGGTAACATTCAAAAACAATGAGATGATTATGAATTGGAGGCTTTATGCAGAAATTTTTTGAAAAATGTTTAGGATTAATCCTTGGGTGAACAAAAAACAACAAAAATACCCCACATAAGAAACACTTCAATTAATATAGTTCAAACATTGGATACCATTAGATAAAAAACCAAGTAAGTACATTAAAGACTTTCTAGGCTCCACAATTCATATATTGGATTCCCACCAAAAACGAGCAAGCAACAAGGCAAGAGCATATTTCATATGGCTTTACATTCTTAAAATATAAAAGTTGTAGTTTTAAATTAAGTATGTCATAAGAAGTAGGAAGTTCATTACAAAAGTTTGAAACTTTTCTAAAGAGATTACAAACTGGGATCAATAAAAAATTAGATGTTTGAGTTGGTTTCATCTAAGATCAAAGAGGTAAAAGTGCAGAAAGAAGAGGAGGTAGAAGCAATTCTTCCAACATTTGAAATTAAAAAGGAGGTAAAAACAATGATTCTAACATTTGTAATCAAAGTAAAACATGTTGAAGATGATGAAGCAGTGCAAAAAAAAGGTAGAATTAAATGGCATACCAATGTAAATGTAGGAATACATAAACAAATATTCAAACTACATTTATTTTTGTTGGGTTTAGTAATCGTCATTCCTAAAAGGCTCATCTCATTCTAATAATGCCACTAGCTGCAAATTTCCTACTCTTCTAACACAATGCAACTTGAGATATATTCCCATTGTTTGCACATCTATAATTGATGTGACATTAAACTGGAAATATATTTGTTGCATTTTATAAACTAATTATTTCTTATGAGGAGGTGGAAAACTATGCCATTAATACTATCCAAATCTAACATATTTTCTAGAATCTTGATTTTCATATAGGAAACATAAGTTTATACCTCTTATAGGCCTGAATAAATGCCACTGAGTGTTTGGAAATTGAGACTAAGAGGAGTAAGGCTAAAATGAATTTGCCAATGCAATGGGTGGCTCTATAGCAATGTACCAAGGGTGCACCATTCATAGCACATCTTAATATGCCAAGGAAGCAATGCAACAAAAATTCAGGTACCACTAGTGAAAACTAATAGAATTAGCATTTCTAACTTGCCACCCCAACAACATAGCAAGGTCAACAAGCAATACCCACCACTAACATAACAACAATGTCATCTTGCCACAATTACAATACAAGGTGAAGGCAAAGTTGATAAACAAGTTGATACCTCAAAGTGAGCCAAATGGATAGACCAACAACTAGAAGATGCCATGCATGCTATGGAGAGGGAACATACATCTTAAAAAAAGGTTGCAAAGTATTGAAACATGCCATTGAAATCATTTTTAGATCACCTGAATGGTAGGACTAGATGTAAGAAAGTGGGCCTAGAAGGCATGTTAATAGAATAGGAGGATGAAGCAATGGTTATTTGGGTTCTAAACATCCAAAAGGCTAGATTATATGTCATTGATTTAAAGTTTGTCACTTCAAGACTTGCACGAAAAAATTCCGAAAGCAAGTACCAATACATTAAAATCAAGGTGCAAAGTAACAAATAAAATGAAAGAACAAAGTAGAAAAACAAGCAAGGTGGAGCAACAAAGGCCAAAAAGGTACTTCAATGCAAAACAAGATGGCATGGCAACAAAATGAAACAATAAGGTATAATAGTAAAGTGATACAATAAAGCATGGCAACAAGGTGAAACAACAAGGCAAGCAACAAGGTAAAACAAAGAAGTGTGTGAAACAACAAGCAAGAATAGCAATGTGAAGAAGCAACACAAAACACCAAGCTTAGAACAAGAAGCAACTAAACTAAGCAAACAAGAAAATCATTATATAAAAAACCACCAAGACAAAAACCAACAACAAAACAAAATGACAAAAAAAAAATTGGGCCAAGCATTTGCTTGCCCTATTTATATTCATGGAGTGTGGAGAGAACACCTATACACACACAACTACACATAGCCACCACTAACCCTAATCTCATTTTCTTTGTATTCCCTAACCTCAAACCTAGCTTAATAGGCCTTACTAACCAACATAGACCCCTAGAGCCTAGAGCCCTATTATTGAGAATTGGAATTGGGTATGTCCTGATACCTGGAAAGATATTCATATTTTAACATTTAGATACTTTGACTGCTTGTCATAAAGTTAGTTCTCAGGCCAGTGAGAACTTGTGAGCTGGTTTTCACTCAGGTATCATCTCTTGTGATACTTGTTGGTTTTGAGGGTGTGAATCAACTTGAAAACTTGGCCATTTCTCACCTCGTTTTTTAGAATTGCCCAACACTACCTTGGACCATGTAATTCAAAATCCCATGAACTCCTCCCAAAGGCCATACCATAGAAATCCAAAAATCAAGTGGTGTGAAGCCAGAATGAACCATGTTGAAAGAGACATTTGCATTTCATGCTTCAAGGGCTCTCAACTCTAGTGTGAAGTCCTCTCTCTTCTCAACATCTATGATTTGCCCCTTATTGTATGTTAGAAATCGAGAGATTGAATGTCCATTGCCTAATTTAGCTCAGTTAATTAGCTTCCTCCAAACCTGAAAAGACTTAACAGAGCGCATCTAAGAAGCTTGCCTGAATTTAGTATGACAGCCATGTCAGGCCTCAACTTGGATAAATGTTTAAGGGAAGGACATTGAGCAGCATCTCCACTAAACTTGATTGAATCCAAAGAGATAAGGATAGAGAAAAGGGCTTCCTTAAGGAATTTGCCATGAGAAATACCATGCACACATGCAAATGATGAGCAAAACTTGACACTAAAAGAGATGAGGCAGAGACAAGTGTGCTTAATGAGCTATGATTATTTGAACAGTTGCCATCTTGAAGCTTGTTACTTGCTGTCATTTCTACTATCTGCATTGCACTACAAACCTTAAAGGCAGGGTTTTAGGCACCATTTTAGGCTGCTCTTTTTTTAACTTCTTAATTCTGCAAAATCAATCCCCCTGGCTGATAGTGCAGGCCATTCATTAGTGGCGGTTTCTGTCGCAGAAAACATGTCATGTTTCTTGTTGCATGGACATGCACTTTCCATTGGAGAGTTGGAATTGGACTGGAAATATGTAAGTAATCAATGTTGGGAACAGTTTGTCCCTCTATATTGTCCTCAATGAGATGTGAAAAGTCCAAGAAAAGATCACCCCATCTAGCAACCATCTTTGCTCCTACAAGTGACTCTTGAAAAACTGGAAACAGGTAAAACTTTTCAACCCTTTTGACCCTTGTTGCCCTTGTTTTGCAGCAGGGAAAAGAAGCTTTCTTTTTCTGTCCTACAAGTACCTGAAAGATCAGAGAAGCAAGCTTTGTCACCCTAACTGCGTTGTAACAAAACCCCTTTTTGTTCTCTTCAACAGGGTATGTAGTTGTGAGCTCTGGTATGGCAAATTTTGTAAGGAACTTTAAACGGACAATCTTCTGGATCTTTTTTTTTTAAATGCCTTGTGTTATCTTTTAATGATTTGCAGGTTGATGCACAACCCTCACAGATCTGCAATTTGGTCAATGCTTGACATGTAGAGCTATGAGGTGACTGGGAATACAGCTGGAGGGAAAGATGTAATGAAAAGTTGCTGCTGTGTCCTAATGGAAAGAGGTAAGATCCTGAATGTGCAATCTGGTATGCAGCTGATCAGCTCAGTTGCAGTGGTGTTGGAGTTCATCATCTGTGCTGTGCTGGTTTGAGATTTGATTGAGGTTCCATGGTCGAAACTGCCAGTCTTATTTCCTACTTCCCCGGTTGTAGTGCACTGAAGTGTAATTGTCCCTACATTGATATTGTAGTTTGTAAGGCCCTCTTAGCTCTTGCATTTTGGGGTTACACTTGTGACATTAATCTCTCAAACCTTTTTTAATTGTGCAATGATCAAACTGCTCTCAACACCAAATTAACTTCCCACAAATGCTGGTGTCAAAACCTTAAAAGGGAGAGAAACACATGTCATTCAAGTTATTTGTTTCATCATGCTTCATTGTAGCCATGATAACCAAACCCAATAATATAGTTGGTTATTGGTCACTCAATTACCCAAAATGCATCCATGATGGGCAACCTAATTATAATGTGATCATGAGAGATAATCTAATCATCCAAAACACATGATAGCCAACCCCATTATAACCAGGTCAGTAGGTCAATTGATCATTGAAAAACTTGAAAACTTAACAAAGAATTTGGTCAAGGACATCGCTGCTCTTTTATGGTTAGAAAATGCACCCGCCCAATTGTCCAAAATAAATGTAGTGAAATGACAGTCAATCATGCCATACCCAAACTAAGTATCATCTAGTATGTCAATTTTCTTCACTGCCATTATTGGTTTTGGCATAGTTCTTGGCCCTAGCAAATCAGTCACAAAGTTATAATTCCTGGATGGAATGGGCCAAACCCCTTTCATAGTGTACACAACACCAAGAAAAAGTAGTTATACGAGTATTAAGAAGGATGATTTGCTCATGACTTTTCTCTTATCCAGAAAATAGCAAAATTTAGAAAACTTTGGTCTTATCAGGTTGTGGTTATGTCAATTTTTGGCACTTTTGATAGTTTTTTACAATCAGTAGAGTTATCCATTAATTCCTGTGATTTGGGGACGAGAACAACCAGTTTCGGCATAATAGAGCATAGAGCGATTAGGGGGGCGAGAACGGCCAGTTTCGGCATAATAGGCCATCAAACTTGGAACTGGGAATGAATATTTTACAAAACTAAATAACTGGGACCCAAATTAATTATTCCACTAATTTTGATGGTAAACTGAGTTTCATCCTGTCTTTCCTTTTTCCCGAGCTCCTCCATTGATGCTACATATATTTTCACTGCTCCAGTGAAAATACCAGTACAACTACTATAATTACTCTCGAACCTTGTGCATTAAATGCTGAGTTTCAACATTTCATATTGAGATTTAATAAAATTTCATTACTCTGCTGATAACATTGAGACAGCTAAGTATCTAAGTAATTACTATCATAGATATCTAACTAATCAGTATCATAGAAAAAGAAGATTCGATGAAGGCATACATCTTTGCCTTCATCTTTTGGTCTGGACGACTGCAATCACCAGTCTTGGGTGGGCATGTTTTTATCTTGATATATCCTTGTATATGCACCATGGTAAATTTGCACCCATTTGGCTGGTTATTTTTTTTCTACTGTTTTAATTACCCTGTCTCGCTGGTGAATTTTTTAATTTATTCTTACTTGAGGGCAGGATTTTGTGATGAAGCCAAAGTGACAATTGTTCAGAAATTGATTTAGCCAAATTTGGTTATGTACTAAATACGAAAGCAAATTACTTTTTAAAAAACAGAATCCTTCTATATTCTTGGCTACCTACTGGAACTTATCATTAAAAATTCTGACGATTTGAAACAAAATTCTTCAAAATCTGGCAAATTTGAGTCTTTTTCTTTAATGAAAAATCCTCTGTATAGGTAATCAAAATCATATTTTTCAGGTTGAAATTTGGGGAGGATGTGCCAGTAAAAGAAACATTGCTTGAGGGACAGTGAGTGTTTTGAAGTGGGTAAAAAAGAGGATTTATGCAAGAATCATTAACTATTAGATACACATTTTCATATTTTGCAGTATATGTAGTTTTGATGTATTTGTTCAAATTTTGGTGACTAACTCTTGAATATTTTTCCTTTTGATTAAATTCTTTTATGGGAGGTTTGAAATTTTACATGTTTATGTTCACAATGTCAAATTCGCAACTAATTGTCTTCCTTCAATAGGCAATGCACCATACTTTACGAAATATTTTCTGTTGATGAACTACTTTATTCCAACAGGGGAAATATAATGTGGAGGATGAAATATTTATTTGTACCCTTACCGTATAAAAGGGTTGGTCCCTTACCCTAGATTGATAATTTTGCGAAGCCTGCCTGCCCTAAACCCTAAACCTATTTGAATGTTTTTGAAACCTATATAACTATACCTGGCTTGATATTATACAATAAGAACTAACCTACAGGTATACCCTTACTTCACTAACACGTAAAATTGATATTCGTACCAACATGAGTAATCACTTCCCAGGGTTTGAAATTGAATCAAGACTCTCAAAAGAAAAAGCATATTGTAGTATTTGGGGGGGGGTGGTTTGGCACACAAGCGTGAAATAATTCATTTATTTTAAAATTTAAGATTCGCTATGTGAGTTATTAAATTTGAACTTTTTGATATGTAAAGAATTTACATATTAAATTTTAACTCAACTTCAGAGTTCTCTTATTGTCCTTGTGGTTCAAAATTCTTGGAATCTTGAAATCTTTTGAATTCTAAGATTCCTACAATCTAAATTTTTGAAAATTTTGACAACAAGGCTAAGAATTTTTCAAAGACTTTGATAAAATAAAAATTATTTATTTATTTATGCTGAAGTCGCCCATGTCCTATAGTACCCAAAAACAGAGTTGTCAGATATGACAACATGGAAAACATGATTTTGACAATGTGAAAAAGGCCCTAATTTTCCAGATTTTGAATTCTTAAAAAATGAAATCACCAGATTTCTACTATAGTCCCCAGTAGGAAACCAAAATATATAGAATTTTATTTTCTTTAAATTTCTTCTTTCACATCTGCTCCATAGCCAAATTTGGCTTAATCTTGCTGTGGATGATCACCAGTTTTGGGTACATCACAGAATTGTTAAAAAAAACCTTGTCCTAATAATTTACAGAAGCAAATTCATGATCCATTACCACATGCATCAACAACATATGAGACTCCAAAGGACTGAAGGTCACTTCTTTTCATCTACCATTAATTTGCTTTCTTTTAAGTCATGGGTTTGTATCTTAGGGCTCACCATTGCATGTTTTGTGTTTTCGGGTGTTATCTTTTGTTTGGACTTTGATCCTTTCTTTTTTTTTCTTCTCTTGTTCCCTTGCCAGGTTTTTTTCCTTTATTTATTTATTTATTTATTTATGTTTTTATTTAACTATATGAAAGGAAGCATCATTTCATTTATTTATTTATTTTTAAAGCATCATCAATTACAACTCAAGAAAAGGCTGGGTAGTTGGATTCCTCCATGCTTACCCATCATCCTTGATGACATCCAATTAGTACATGTAAGGGAATGGGCAGGTTGAGAGGGCTTTCATTATTTGATGGCATCTATGTATTAGGTTGTTTGTTTGTTTTGTTTGTCCTGTTGAGATTTCCCAAATGCTCTTGGGTACCATTGGAAAGCCCAAAGGGTGGTGTACAAGGTGGTCTGATAGTGTTTAGCCCTATTGTACAAGAGTTATTGAATATTGAATAATTGTGTTTAAAAAATTCAAAATTAAATAAAAACCAATTTTTTTAGAAAAATTGTCACAATGTGCCCTCTAGATACACTAGAATTTTTTTGCTTGCATCGTTGAGTTCAAATTTAACATTTCCAAGGTTAAGCACACTAAGAGGTATGTACTTTACCCTAGGGTTAGTTTAGTCATTAAATAGTCCTTGAAATTCTGAATTATTTTTTGTGAAAAATATGAAGCTGAGGTGTTGAAAACCATCATATTATAGTGGCCTCCTTAAACCCTGCATTAAATAATTATTTTTTGGTTGTACGAGGGAAAAAAAACTTCATTTTTGGGGGCTGTGAGTCTAAGTGCTTGTGCTAGAAAATAATCAAATAAGGGTTGGGCAGTGTGGGAAAAATAGTTGTGAGTTTTCAGAGGACATTAGTATAACACACTAGGCCTACAAATTGTGCAATATTAATGGACATTTTGCAAACTATCACTTGACCTTGTGAGATTTTTAGCTGCAGGAAATGTATATTATTTATGTTCTTAAAGTCTGTGGCTGCAGGAAGTGCATGTGGTGGGAAATTTTTTAATAATTAATTTTTTTTGGGTGACAAGGTTTAAGGCCATCACTATGATAATTAATTATAGCGGACTAAAAATCTGAATAATTTCACTTCTCATTTGACAATATCACAATAGATCATGGAAAAAAGAATAATTAATTTTTTTACAATAATAATAAATAAATTATTCATTTTGTCCACATGGAATTTGACACTAGGCTAGGGTAGTTAATTTTTACACAGTATTGGTAAAGTCATTAAAGACTTATCTTGATACTTTTCTTGGATGCCTTTGTCTTTTTCGCCTTAGCTTTGCCATGTTTGGTGTCATTTGAATAAAGCCATTTTTGTTGGCCATCATCATCAACTTGATCCATGACTCCACAAAAGGCCCTCTGCTCCCATCACATGTTTGGAATCCGGATGCAGTTCTCTCTCTCTCTCTCCTTGTGTGGTTTTGTTCTTTCCTGGCTCCTTTAATGAAGCGCCCTCTCCCATTCAGCCTTCACTTCACAAGAAGAAACAGTGTAATATAAAAGCAGACTTTACTGCAATTCACTCATCCCAAATCACATGATTGTAATTTGTCATCACTCGGTAATGTACTTCTGGATTGCAAGATTGTCAAACAAATGTGAAGCTGACAAACCCAAGCTTCTTAAGTACACTCTCCAAGATGTTACTATGGCCACCCAAAGGTTCATTGCGCAAATTTACCCTCAGGACTAAAAGGAGATTTACATACCACACATCCACCTACTCACAATGACACAATTTTTTTTAATTATCACCAAAATTCGCCATTGGCCTTGAAGGCCCAACCAAACTGAAAAATATGGCTATTTTGCCAAAAACCCTATGTGCCATCAATGAGTAGCACTCCATACCCACCTTGTAGTGTTTCCCTTTTGCTAAAAGCTTCCATTTGATGATGATCAGAAGTGCCAAAAAGATCCATTTGTAGCCATCAGATCATCTATAGGATAGATCTCACCTATTGTAGTCACCATTGTTCATTCCTTCACACATTTGCAATTCATCATCTCCTCTTCCTTTGCACATTTGTAGCTTGATTCTTGCAGTTGTCCCTAGCTTAGGTAGATCTTGTTGAATTAATGCAAAAGTTTTGTGATTGTTGTTGTATTTTCAAGAGTCGATTGCAATTTGCAACCATTTGCAGTCAAGAGTGGAGGGAACCAAGACTCAAG
>Ga0209611_10004131_pt1 | contig 24925 bp, 26 predicted proteins | sample S1TSphgellanicum_3_FD_187693 | JGI IMG/M metagenome (GOLD analysis project Ga0209611, IMG submission 187693) | Host-associated microbial communities from peat moss isolated from Minnesota, USA - S1T2_Fc - Sphagnum magellanicum MG (SPAdes) (version 2) | ecosystem: Host-associated > Plants > Peat...
GACCTCGATAAACGGGCACTGGGTTTCACTCTCAGGACCTGGGTTTCAGGACCTCGAAAGCTCTCCATCCTACGGTCGTCTTATCTTTTTCCCCTCACTTTTCTCTGCGTCCACCGTCACTTTTCTCTCCGTGCAGTGGTCACAGACGTCCGGGCCGGTTCTGCCATAGAAAATGCTAGCCGGTGGTCAGTTATAGGCCGGGCCGGTTCTGCCATAGAAAACGCAAGCGGAACGCCCAGTCACCCACGGACGGACTTAGTGAATTTTTTGACTTAGCATCAACTGATGTCAATGTGTGAACGAAGAGTACTAACTACTATCAACATAAATTTTATGTTAGGGTTTATCAACAATTTTCAAATTTGATAAACCATAACATAATTTTGTCGATATTGAATCGACCTACAGTTGCTAGCCTTCTTCAGAGTATGCAAGAACCCAAGTAAATTTGTAGAATTCCAACTCATTTATTTTTTCCATGGCAAAAACAAACTTGTGTTGATACTTTGACATTTGATGTTGGACTCCATAAACATTTGAGGTTTCTTTTCATTTCAGTATTGCTATGGTTGGTGTGACCTTGCACCCACAAATGCACCATCCCCCTTTCCTTGTTTTGAGGCCATTCAGTTGGATGAATCCCAATTAAAAAACCCCTAGCACACTTTTACAACCCTCATTTATGGGGGGTCTTAGCTGGGGAACAAGAACCCAATGAAAGAAAAGTGTCATGTCCATGAGCCATCCATCTGTGGTGGTGTGTTTGTGGGTGTTGGTTCAACAATTGCCAGCCTTCCTTGGAGTATGCAAGTGATAATATAGACTTGCAGATGCTCAGCTCATTCTTGGTTTTTACATGGCAAAAACAGACTTGTGTTACTACTTTGACATTTTCTTTTGAACATTTAAGCTTTATTTTTCATTTCAGTATTAAAGTTATCCCTAAAGTCACCCTCTCTTTCGCCCACTCTTTTCTATCCCCCTCTTTCAGTTATGAAATGCTGAAACTCAGCAGTTAATGCACCAGGTTCCAGAGTAATTATAGTAGTTGTACATGTAGGACCAGTGAAAATATGTGTAACAGCAGTGGAGGCGCTCAGGAAAAAGGAAAAGATGGGATGAAACTCAGTTTACCAATAAAATTGGTGGAAAAACTAATTTGCATCCCAGCTATTTGGTTTTGTAAAATTTTCATTCCCAGTTACGCATTTGATGCCACTATTATGCCGAAACTGGCCGTTCTCGCCCCCTAATCGCCTGACCTGACGGATAATTTAGTGTTAGGTCGAATTATACGTACTTCAATGAGCTTCCAACTACACTAAAAAAAATTCTGCTAGGTCTTTTTGATTAGGTAGGGAACTGGAAGTGGTCGAAATGTGTTTCCGATCTACCCACCATCCAACGTTCATGGTGACTCGCTGGGGGCTGTTTGTGCACACTTGCTTGCCCCCACCTACCTACCTCCCTCCTCCCTCCCTCCCACCCACCGAACCAAACTTTATTCCAACATACTTAGTCACAAAAACCTTACATCCGAGACTTAGTCTTTAGGTCGGATTCCAAAGCAAGCAAACAATGGACAAACCACGGTGCCATCCATGCTGGTCACTTTTATTAGTTTGCTACACAACAAGCTCAGAGTCCAACAAGCTTTGTTTTTTGGCCTTGCCTACCAAGGCAAGGATATTGTGTTCAGATTCATTATAGAGTATAGTAATGCTTAATGGATTTTGGCTTGACCCCTAGATGATAGATCTATTTTTATATTGAAATATGATATTTTGGGCTTGTGTTGAAACTTGAGATTAGTTATAAAGTCATACTATCTTGAAGGATTTTGGTTTCTTTTAGAGTATTTTTGAAGATTAGGTATGTTTTTGCATGGTGAACGGACCCATGTGTTCCATGATACAAACCTCAAAATTATTTGGGTTGCTTCTAAATGTTATGAATATACCTTCTTAAGACTAAATGGGGGGCTTCGACTCATTTTTTTTTTAAGTCTATGATTATGTCTCATATAAGTTATATATATAATGGACAATGAATCGACACACCTCTACGTGTTGCTCAAGGCATCCTCCTTGAATGAAAATTTTATGCATACCTTTCATCAATATTTTTCATAAGGAGACATGTGGTGTGCCTCAATAGTTGAAAGGCGACATGGGGTAGTTATACACCTTCTTCCTATACACATTCCAACCCAAACCCGACATGTTTTCATCATCACCCATATAAGTTAATGTCTTTTCCATCAAAAGATTGGGTTTTCAAACATGTCCGTAAATTTTGTTCAAGTATCTATAGTGATCATCCATTTTGAAAATTTTCATCCATTTGGTGGATACTTTTAATTGGATGGAAATGGGGATTGTGAATTTGTGGACAAGTTAGGTGTATGGGCTTTGTGTTTGAAAGTTTTTTTTAAAAAAATCTTCAACTTGGAAAGCTATAACCCAAAAATGTTTGTGATCATGCTACTACACCAACCATTGGATCTTTTGTGGAGGTCATTCAATGGCTATTACATATGTGCAATGAGGTAGGTATCACAATTGCCATCCATTTAAAAGTTGTTATCTTGATGCTTGCACTATCAAAAGGCATGAGTCCTTTTGGGTCTACCTTGCCCTCCACACCATGTTTTATGCATTGTTCCATAAGGTCCAATAGAATTTTATGATATAGAATATAGTTTTATGTGTTTTTGAGGTAAACCTAATCTCTTCAAAGATATGTGTAGTTCCCAAATTTTTGAATGTTATGCGCAAAAAAATAAAATAAATAAATAACCAAAACCAAAACCTTGTGAGAAAAATGTCTTTTATGTGTTTTTCAACCAATTTCATTTCAAAAAGAAAATCAACAAGGGGCATAACATTTTTTGGAAGGTGTGAAATGTATGTTCCTTAAATCTTTATCACATCATTTTGGTGGGGAAGATTTTAGTGAAAAAATGTTAATCTTTTGAAGTTTGTTCAAGTTGGAAGTGTTCTATAGGACATCATTTGCTTCATAATATGTTCGAGTCTATTAAAATGCCATGACATTTTGGACCAATGTTTTTTCTAGCAATTTTTTTTTGTCTGTAGCCAAAATGACGATCATCCATCCATAGGAAAACCGAGGTGGCAACCATCCCTAAAAAGATTTAGCTAAATTTGATTATAAATGAGATATGAAATACAAATCTTTAATCATCCTTGTATATTTTTGGCAAAATCAAATATAAAAATCTTAACATTTTTTTTTCCCCTCATTTTTGGTGATTGAAAACCTCAAAATCACTTCATTTTTAATTTTTTATTATTAATTTCTCGTTATTTTGTACCTAACTTTCAGCCTCACATTTAGGCTAAATCTTATTTTTTAATTCATCAAAGGGGTGGCCGAGCAAAATGATAAAATTGTTGCCCAAGAGACATCTTAAGCAAATTTAAGGCTTTCGGTGGACTTGTGAGAAAGCCACGAATTATTTCTTAACTAAATTACCCCTACAATTAATAGGGAGAGTCATTACTAATCTCCTATTAATTGGTAAATTAATACACTTACATTAATTAATAGCCTTTGATTTTGATTGCAAATATTAGGAAGTGAAAGCACTTATGGACTCCTGGTAGATAATTAAATGCCATCAAATTTCAACCCCATAGATTCATCTAAATATTCACACGGTAGGTAACTAATTGCCCACAAATATCAATCCCCTAGGTCTAAGAGGCTTCAAAATATTCACATGGTAGGTAATTAATTGGCCTCAAATATCAAGCACATAGAGTTCTAAGATTCATCCAAAATATTGACATGGTAGGTATTTAAATTGGCCTCACATATCAATCACATAGAGTTCTAAAATTCATCCAAAATATTGACATGGTCGATATTTAATTCGCCTAAAATATCAATCACATAGAGTTCTAACATTCATCCAAAATATTCACATGGTAGGTAATTAATTGGCATCAAATATCAATCACATAGAGTTCCAAGATTCATCCAAAATATTCACATGGTAGGTAATTATTGGGCTCAAATATCAATAACATAGAGTTCTAAGATTCATCCAAAATATTTCACATGGTAGGTAATGAATTGATCTCAAATATCAATAACTTAGAGTTCAAAGATTCATCCAAAATATTCACATGGTAGGTAATTAATTGGCCTCAAATACCAATAACATAGAGTTTTAAGATTCATCCAAAATAATCACTATTTTTTTAAAAAAAGAAATAAAAATTTCCCTCATTCATCACCGACCCTTCAATAATAATAATAATAGTAGTAGTATAATAATAGTAAATAATAAATCTGACAACTATTGTCTCCTTATTAATTTACCTTACGTTTCTTGAGATTACACATAATTGTGAAATATTTTATCCTTTTCGTAAATTTCGAGGTACGCAAATCTGGACGGATGTGCCCCCCATTATTTTGCACGTACCCAAATCTATTTGACAGGCCAAAGGAAAGGACAAGACACGTGGCATCCTCCCGTTGGAAATGGATGGGCAGAGATTTCCAACCAGGTTACCTATCCAGCTACCTGTCTACCTACCTACCTACCTACCTAACTGATTGTTTCTTAACATAGGTACCTACGTAGTTGCCTACCTACCTGTTAATGTTTTCTGTAGCCCCACCAAAGCGTAGGTTTGTAGGTTCCTCTATTACCCGCGATTTCTTCGGCCCCACCAAAGCGTAGGTTTGTAGGTTCATCTATTACCCGCGATTTCTTCGGTTTACACCCCCACCGACCCTAGAGACAGAGAGAGAGAGAGAGAGAGTGAGAGCAGTGGGCCAAAAACGAACGGCCATACAGTCCGTCGTCAGTACTTACTTATTCAAAAAACTAAATGAAAAAAAGAAAAAAACTCGCCAAAATATCTTTCTCGGCACGTGGTTTTGCCAGATCACTGCCAGACAACACTACCGGCGTACTCCGCACGCAGCGATCTCTTATGTGTGGTTTCGCCAGCAGCTTTCTCACGGCTACTGCCGAGTGTCTCTGTTACAGTCCGAAAGGCCAAAACAGAGAAGCGAAGAGCCCTTTTCACATTAGAACGGCTGATATGCTGTCCACGTGAGATAAATTCCCCCAATTACGGATGACGTGTGCGTTTTTGATTGGTTGAAGCGAGGCCAAAAAAAGAGAACTGTGTACTCTCTCTCTGGCCACGACCGCTGAGGAGTTTGGCCTAAAACCTGATGAGTGAGAATATTCCTGGCATCTGGTCCCTCGCCGCACAAGCCCATCGTCGTCGTCGTCGGCGTCTCTTGTCCGCGCGTTTCCATCTGTCGCTGTGCCTTTCGCGACCTGCGTTTCTCGGAAGTGTGAGATTGTGGAGCAACGAGGTGGAGGTAAGGAGGGAGGAAGGAAGGAAGGAAGGGAGTTTCATCATCGCGGCGGCTGGCGATGGCGGTGATGGAGATGGCAGGCAGTATACCTTAGCGAAGTTACCAAGTTTTCGGCGCTTTTAGTTTTTTTTGGATGCGAAGCTTGAGAGAAGCTATTATTGCTGTATTATTGCTGCTGTTTTCTGCAGCGCCTTCTTGTGGTCGGTCGATAGAGTACTTCGCGTAAAAAGATAGATATAGATACATAGCAGCAGCCTCAGTCTGGTTTCATTTTTGTTGTTTTAGACTGACTGAGAAGGAATCGGACCTCGCAAGATATCTATCATTAAGAAAGAAGGATTGTTGCTTATCATCGTGGTGAGAGTCGAGGAAGAAGGTTCTTTGGTGGTTGCGTGGACGTGAAGTTTCCTGCTCGGACACTACTACTGTCGGTCCAATTTTTTCTTCTGTTTCCCCTCCCCGGTTTTCTTTGTTTATCTGGTCATTGGTTTTCTGGTCTGCCGCGGTGGTTGTGGTTTGCGGACTTGAGAGGATCTGTTTCTTTCCCCCTTTTGTTGGTGGTGCGGTTGCTTGAAGCTTTGCGACGTTTCTTTGCTTGAAGACCGCCGATAGCGCCGAATTGATTGCCGTGCTGCGGGCTGTGGTGAGGTAGGTGTTTATATATTTTTTCATCCCCTGCTTCTCTGTATGTGTGTCTTGTTTGTTCCTTGTGCTGTTTTGGATGGTGAAGAGCATATGGACAAAGCGATACTACGTCTTATTGTATTTCAAACATGTTGTGAGACTTCCCTTTTGGTGCAAATGTATCTTTGTGTGGATTGCAAGCTTTTGCTGCACATATGTGTGGCTAATACTACTGAAGCTCTATTTGCACTGGGAGCACTGAAGAAGTCTTTGAGAGGTCCACCACAGCTTACTCAAAAAACCTTCTTTGTTTTCACGTCTGTGCATTTCGATTCGAGAAAAAGCATAGGACGTGTGTGAGGTTCTGCACATCACATAAGAGGACTCTTATGGTGACTTAGCTACACAGCTCAACACTTTTTTTGCCTTCTCTGCCAGATCTGGTTATGTATGTTCTTATGCTTCATGTCTTAGTTATGTCATGTTTTATGCCGGTGGTAGGCTAGGACACCGAAGCTCTGCTGTGAGCCCACTAAACTGGAATCAAGATTTTTTGGTATATGTGCCAGCTTTGTTCTGAAGGGGTGAAAAAGAGAAATCTAAAAGTTGCCTGGAAGATGTTTATATGAGTAAGCAAAGCATGAGTATAGTGTGGCTGTTCAGTTTGTTGTCATTGGAATTTAACAGTTTATTATCTTTCTTCAATGTTCTTATGTTCATTTGCAAGCTTTTTGTCAGCAATATGCCATTTTCTGTTCCTTGCAAGACCCATTCTGTCCCGTCTGTCCTTGGTGACTTGATTTCACCATGATTGCAAAAACCTTCTTTGAGGCAGATCTCTGATAAGTTAGTGGGTTGTAATTAGTCTTGGTAAGCAAGAGAGTTTCCCAGCTTTCAGGGAGGTTTACCTGTGTAGTTGAAATACTTAACTCAGTTGACTTCTGCTACCATGTTGGAAGTATCCCTCTGATATGAGTCTCAAGTGGGTGCTCCTGATTAGATTTGAGAATAGTACTGGGTCTATGAATCAGGTTTGTTGTGTGCTATTGCTCTAGAATTGAAGTCAGTCTACCCAAAATTCTTCAGTGAAGATCAAGTCCTTTGTGTTCCCAAAGGGCTGATGAATGGTTAAAGCTTGCTGGGGAAAACCCAAAGTGTGAGAAGGAGATTTATGGGCCTTTGAGGTGCTTGCAGCTTGGTTAGTGGTTTTGCATGGAGTTGTACACTTTGTTCTATTTCTTTGATAAGATTTGGTTTCTGTCTTTTCAAAAGGAATGGACTAATTATCAGTACTAAATTTCTTTCTTTCTGTGTTTTCCTTTCCAGCCAGGTGCTTCCCTCTTTTGGCAGTCTGTCAAGTGTGGAAGCAGGGAAATGTTGCAGAGGATTAAATCTATGGCACTGCAACCCCCTCCTTGGTTACGAAGTGATGCCACTGCGGCACATATGGCAGTGGAGATGAAAAAGAATTTGGCTGGAATACGCTCATGAGAGATTGTGGTGTGCAGCGGTATCTCCGCTGCTCTGATCAATCTAGTAATTTCCTTTAAAAGTGGGCAACCACTTTGGAGGTTAATGGCAGCCCTTATCGAGGAGTCTGAAATATACACCCATGGGTTTTCAGTAGGAGACACTTATGGAAACATGCAACCGTTCCAAGTTCATCATTGGAGGGAATCCTGCGGTTTAGATCATTGTGTGCAGCATGTGGATCAATGCTTGTTTACAAGGAAGATTCCATCTTGCTGATTGCTTATACTGCTGATTTGGAGCACCAGCCATGGATCGGTACATTTCAGTTTCACTTTCAATGGTTGGGTTGTAGGACTGTAGGAGTTCTTCTAGACTAGTTCTCTGCTCTCTTGAAGAGCTGAAATGAGGGGCTGTTGATTTTTTAGTGAAGAAGTTTGTTTTCCTTTGATGTAGGTATTGAGAATGTGATTTCAGGTAGATGTGGTTATTTGTGTAAAATGGGCACATTTGGTGTGTATAGGTACAAGGTAATGAAGCAGTTGGGTGATGGCACCTATGGGAGTGTCTGGAAGGCAGTCAATAATGAGAACAATGAGATTGTTGCAATAAAGAAGATGAAGAGGAAGTTTTACTCATGGGATGAGTGCATGAACCTCAGAGAAGTCAAGGTAATTCTTACTTTATTCGAGCATGTGCTCCTGGTTGTGGTGCTTTGTAGTTTTGTGTATTTGTTGCAGTTCTATCTAGGTGAGGTTAGCAACTTCCCTTCTTGATGACTTAGTTGCATGTCTGGAAGGTTCCTTTTCACATGTAGCAGCAATTTACTGGATGTTGTCCTTTGTTTAGATTCTCAAGAAGTCATGAAAACCATAGTGAAGCTGAATATGTTGGTGCAAGATGCATGTTTGGTCTTATGTTTTCTCTTATATTTACAAAGTGTCCAGTGTAAACTGACCCAACATGTTGTCTCTTGTGCAGTCACTCCGCAAGTTGAACCATCCAAATATTGTGAAGCTGAAGGAGGTCATCAGAGAGAATGATGAGTTGTATTTTGTTTTTGAGTATATGGTGAGCCTCTTGGTGTTTGTATCCTGATAACCATTTTCTGTTGGGTCTGTAGTAGGTGCTCTTGAAGCAGTACAAATATTCTTTCTAGTGGTTTTTCAAATTCATAATATATTGCTCTGTTCAACCTCCTTTGGCAGGAGTATAATCTTTACCAACTAATGAAAGAAAAGGATAAACTTTTCTCTGAAGCAAAAATACGGAATTGGTGTTTTCAAGTGCTCCAAGCTCTGGCTTATATGCACAAGCATGGTTACTTTCATAGGGACCTGAAGCCAGGTATGAAACACATAAATGTTGAGAAGTATATTTCTGTTGAGCATGTGTGATGTCAATTCTACCACTATCTTTCTTTCCTTTGGATGTACCCAGTAATGTATTTGTAAGATTGTTTCAACTGCTACAGGATATGGTATACAGGCACAAGCTCACATGTGCAGTACATTTGTTTGCAGAGAATCTGCTGGTAACCAAGGATGTTATCAAGGTTGCTGATTTTGGCCTTGCAAGGGAAGTCAGTTCTCGCCCACCGTATACTGACTATGTCTCCACTCGCTGGTACTTTTCACCTAACGCCTTCACTAATTCTGTGTGTTTTGTCTCTGGCATGGAGATTTATAGGTGATATGCTGGTTCTTGCTTGTACATCTTGCATATTGTTGACAGGTGGGTATCAACCTAAATTTGTAGAAGGAAATTTCATTACACTGAGAATACTGCATGGTGTTTATCTTTTAGGTATCGTGCACCTGAAGTATTGCTGCAGTCCTCAAGCTATACTGCTGCTATAGGTGAATTCTAAACCAATATGGATACCTTCTTTCTTTTACACTTGTGAACTATTGTGTAGATTTTAATGCTTTTGTTTCTTGTCAGGTGTAGCTGGTTTGATTTTATGGAATGCTTGGAACAGATGTGGCAATATCTAGTGATTGGAAGTTTAACAACAAATATCAGTTTAGCTCATGGTGTGTTTGTATCTCTGCAGACATGTGGGCAATGGGAGCAATAATGGCAGAATTGTTCACACTACATCCACTTTTCCCAGGTGCAAGGTATGTTTCAGAATTCCTGTTTCAACTTCACTGTTTTGGAAACTGTACAGCTACAAATTTGATGGGATTAAGATTGTTCTCAACTTGTCACTGGTCGAATGATCCTCTGTGGAGTTGGGGAGGCATGGTTAAATCTTAGGGGCAGATTGTCATGCATTGCTTGATAATGTCTTGAATCTTAAGCCCATGGCATGGATGTACTCACTTGTGAATTGTGGCTTTTCCGTTGAACTGACCATAGGCATTCTGGAACAGTGAGACAGATGAAATCTATAAGATCTGCAGTGTAATTGGCACTCCAAATCACCATACGTGGGCTGATGGCATGAAACTTGCTGCCTCTATGAACTTTCGGTTTCCTCATGTATGCCCTTTAATAATCCTTGCTATTTCCCATTTATCTCTCCACAAATATGCCTTATGTATTTTAGGTGACCATGCTTTGTTTGGAAATTTTCAAAGTCAAATTGCTTGGGAAGGAATGTCATACTAATTATATTTGGCAGGACAAATTTTTTGACCCACAATCCAATTGAGTTTCAATTGTGTTCTGCTTGCCTGCTTGCAGTTTCCACCAACCCACCTTTCTGTCTTGATACCTTCAGCAAGTCCTGAGGCAATTGACCTTATGTCGGTATGTACTTAGTTCCAAGTAATTACATTCTTGATTGGATGATTGATTTGACAGAGTTGTTTCATGTTGATTTTGAGGGATTTTGATCCAACTTCACCCTGATATGATTGGGCTGGTAGCTTCTGGTTAAGGAAGCTTCTTGCTTATTTGTGGAAGTTGGTGACATGAAGATTTTCTTGTGTGAGGTTAGCACATTTCATTGTTGGATCACATAGCTGACAGTTTCTTTTACTACTTGCACTCCAAATGATTTTAGATGGTTTTAACTTTTAACAATTCCAACTTCCTGCAGGCTATGTGTGCTTGGGATCCAAACAAGAGGCCAACTGCAGCACAGGCACTGCAGCATCCGTTCTTTCAGGTATGCTTATTTAGTAGGTTATGTGTAGTTCTGATTGAGTAGGTTAATTCAACCTTATCTCCATGTCTACCATGGAGGTTAGAATGTCACATTCTGTCAGACATCTTCTGTTATTGATATTTGTGGTTTGGGATTATGGCCAGCCTCTCTGGCTGTGATCTTGAACCCATATCATTGCTGCACAATCATAGTAAGATGTACACTTTTGGCACTGAGAGAGGTTCGGAGAGCCCTTGTATCCATGATGCAGTAAGAGGTTTCAAAGTTTAAAATACAATGATGGGTTGATGTTCTAGATTGGCATGCGCATTGCACCTCCTATTTCGCGTCATGAGTTGGTGCAGTCAAAGGTTTACAGTTCTCCTGGTTAGTTCTCCCACATCCAAATAGTTTTGACTTCAGGATACCCAATTCTAAAATTTATAACCATTGCATGTTTTCACTTCTCCTGGAAAATTAATCCCTTGAGCTTCAAAGGTGATTTGTTACTCATACACTAGTAGACCATGAGCATTATTTGTTCTTCACATGCTCACATTGGTGCTGGATCTTTTTTCAGCAGTTGTTGAAGTGAAGGGTCCACTTGAGAAGGATAGCCATGTGCAAGCTGTTGGTGGAGAAATACAAGTGGAACCTGTTGTGGGTTCACCTTCACCTACTGCTGAGAAGTATGGCAACTTGCTTTCAGGTGAGTTGTTTGGCCATTATAGAATTGTTTTAGGATGTAGAACCTCTTGTGGTTTTAGCCACTTCTGAGAAGTACAGCAATTTGCTTTCAGCTCAATTGTCATGCAGCCATTATTGAAGTGTTTAGAATGGTTGCTAACTAGAATTGACAACTATTTTGAAGTTCACAATGATCTCGTGACAGCTTGGGTCTTCTGGCTGGGCCTGATGTGTGGAGGTTCGAATTATGTTGGGGTGTACCTTCATTGCACTGCACTGCACTGATGAATGTTACCTCTATTGTATGTTTGCAGGGATAGGTCAGGGAAAGTTGAATGGGCCATCGAAACCGGTAACTACAGATTCTATCCTATCTATGGTTGTGCTTGTGGGCTAGATGACAATGTGTTCTGCATTGAGAGTAATCTGGTTCAGTGTTCAGTGCTATAGAACAGTATAATAATCAAGTGGCCTTTGGTCTGCAGGAGTTAAGCCCAGCTCCATATGGGCATACTCCTGTAAGGCAGGCACGATATCGACCTATGATTAACCCACAAGGTACAATTTTCTTTCTTGGGGAGTTGCAGCATGCTGTTTATAATTTTCTGTTCAGTTATAATATGAAAGGATTAAGAGTTAGACCTGATGCTTATGCAGTTTGTCAGGGAATAGCTGTATTAAGTCATGTGTGATTTCATTGGTATTCTGTTCCTGATGGTGGAAAGCAACTGCATCATGATTTGTGGTGATTGTTGAGGGTGCAGTTGTACCCTCACTGGTCACATCTGGGGCTGGTCCAGCTGCCATGTCTGCGAAAGCAACTATTCCATTGTTTCCAACCCGGTATGTGTCATACCATATAATAATGTGTGGGCTCAATGGAGAGTGCTCAATTGAGTTAAGCTGTCTGATGTGTTGAGAATTCTCATCCCGACATTGTCCATGTGGTCTGACAGGCAAGTTGTACAGCCTACTGTGACAGTTCCAATGCCTGGTGCTACACATGCAGCACCCCCATTTGGTATGCGGCGAGCCTATAATGAATATCTCTCAGTGCCAGCAGGCAGTGTGACATCAGCTTATGGGCGTGGGTATACACCAGCAGGCACCTTTCGCTATGACAGTCGTGTGGGTGCTGGTGGATCCAATCGACGGTTCTGAGACTATTTGGACATAACTGATGTCGAGTTGTTGACACCAGTCTGTGCTTGACCTCTACAGTTCTGAAGGGCTGCATAAGGATTGAAGAGCAGGGATAAAAGAAGAACAGGGGAGTATGTTTTGAGAGGGATGGAAAGCAGTTAGGAACAAAATTCACATGTGAGCACTGGGATGAAGGAAGGGTGTGCACACAGGAGTGTATTTGCCAGTATACAATAAGCTTGTGCTGCAAGTCTGGCTATGGTAGAATGGAAAAGTCTCTAGTATGTGCATTTTGATGATCTGCAAAATCAAGGCTAATGCCAACCATGGTTGTAGTGGGAGGAGGTTCTTTGCTTTGGGGGGTGTTGTAGCTTTAATGAGGTTTTCAGTTCCACTAATATGTGAAGTAGTGTTTGGGGAAAGATCTGGGAGTCGATCAATGTTCGATCAATGTTATGCCAGTTTTTTTCCTGTTTGCGGTTTGTAGTTTTGATTTTATATTCTAGTACAGTCTGGTTTGAAAGGGACGGGCCATGCAACTGTGTCCAGAACGGATTTTTTTTGTTGTTACATGGTTTTTGTGATAATATTGAAACTGTTTCTTTATGTTCATCAGTTTGCAGGACACAAAAGGAATGAGAAATATGGATTGAGCCTGGTTTATTGGTGACTTTCTGTTACATCAATCTTCTTGGTTTCTGGACAAAGCTTATATCATGAGCACAGTATCATCTGCTGTTTTGTTTAAAATATTGACTTCCAATATTGAGGAGTGCCAAGCTTTTTGTTCATATTTTGGATACACATCCATGACATAGGTTTGCACATGATGGTGAAAGCTATAGAGTTCACATTGTTTACTGATCACCCAATCTCACTGGACACTATTTTGGGACTTATATTGCATGAACCACTTGTTTTCTGTTCCTCTCTTGCGGCTTCAGATATACCTTGACAGTGCACTTCACTGTTCTGCTCTGGAAACCACTGTCGCACTTCACTGTTCTGCTCTGGAAACCACTGTCGCACTTTTGTTTTCTGTTCCCCTCTTGAGGCTTCAGACATGCCTTGACAGTGCTCTTCACGGTTCTTCTCTGGAAACCATCGTCGTACTTCCATAACCTTGACCGAAAAATCATGGATGCACAGTGGAGATGAGTCATCAACTGTCTCCCTATTTGGGCTGATGTGAAGCAGTAGTAATGTCTGTACAGAGAACCCACAGTGTTCTGCATCAAAAATGGTTTCTCCTTGGTGATTTAGCTCCAAGCCTTGTACAAGATTACATTCACATAATTGTTCACCTCACCCAAAGAAGTGTAGTCATGGTAAGGAAAGACAAAATAGCTAGAGACACATGATTCAGGGGAACAAAAAACAAAGATGGGCTGTTACTTGGACTGAAACATAATGAATTCTGCATGCTACTAAGCTTGGAGAGTGCGCACCCATTTGCAATATTTTCTCATGTACCTTTGCAACACTGCCACAGAGACGGCTCATAGCTTGCATTTCAGCCCATGTATTCAACCTCTGTTCATGCATTTCCCACATCACGACAACTGCATAGCTGCATTGAGTCCACCCAATGATATAAAATGCTTAGTTATCAAGCTCACAAACACTGAACCAGTGGGTTGTAGACTCAATTCTCTTGACCTTGAAATGTGTGGAAATGGTAGTTATCTGGATAGGCTACAAGGTAGCATATCAATCCTCTCAGCTGCACCTTGAGATTTTAAGGAAAGGAAAAAAAGCTCACTCTGAATGTACAAGAGCAGGGTGGTGACGGTAAGCCATGAAATCTGCACCAAACTGAAGGCCTGCACGCACCACCCAATGCTTGGAGCGCAAATGAGCATAAGCTTTGTACAAGTGCACAAACTGTGGCTTGCTATTCTTCATGATTCTCCAGACCTCCTCCTCACTCAAAATTGCACAACCCTGTTGCGTCAGAATGACGTTTTTCAACACAAACAGCCATCAACAAGCATGAACCTAATGTGTACATGAGAGGTGGAAAAAAGGTGTGAGAATTGGAAATTAGACAGATGATCCGAACTGCAGGGATGCGCATCACAGTAATACAGCATGGGTGCACTGGTTTCTTCTTCCTAAACCCACATAAGAACTGGAAAATGGGTGCGAGAATTCAGAAGTGAAAAGGTGATCAGAACTGCACACAGCAATACAACATGGGTCCACTGGATTTCTTCCAAAAGACTATACTTGGTATACTAAGACTGCTGCAGCTGAGATTGCATCAGTGAGACTAAAGGATGGTGGTTTTTAATCAACCTCAGAAGTCTGCTGCTGGTAGATGCAAATGCACTTCAACTCTGAGGTGAGGAAAAACGCCTCCTCCAAACCCAGCTCAAGAAATTGCATCTCCTGTGATAATGACGATGATTCTTCTTCTTCTTCTTCTTCAGCAGTCCCAAGCTCGGGAACCATAGGTGAATCTTTCACAATTCAGGAAACCACGGTACTAAATCAGTAGACACACAAAGCTCTTTCTTCCCTCATCATCGAGAGCAGCAAGCGAGAGAGAGAGAGAGATGCCTGGAACCTTGGGAGCAGGAGACATCATCACCTTTCTCCATGGTTCCAGGCATCATCACCATGGAAGGAGAGCATCACCATGATGAGAGAGCTCCATGGGGGAGAAACCCTATGGTTTACGGTTTTCCCCTCATAGAGCTTGCCTTTCTTTCACTGTGAATTGTGATGTTCAAAGCTTACGAGAGGGAGCTGCTGACTTCACCAAGCTTGCCGAGGAGGATGTCGCCGCCGTTGCGGCAAGAATTGGACGGCCAAAACAAGCACGGTTGAAGATGTGCATCTGTTGCGGATTTGCAGGTAAGACCACTGACGATGGTGTAAGAAGAGATTCTAGAGGCTGCTCGTGCCACTTCTGCATCTGATCGTATAGTGAGGAAATCGGCTCTCCGAGCGCAACCTCAGCTGCTCTTGAACCCTTCCATCGCGTACCTGACCTCCTCACCACCTTCTTCATCGTTGTCTCTTCTGCTCGTCTCTCTTCTCTCGGATCTCTCTTGGGCGTGATCAGGAGCATTGCACTCCTGAAACCCTAGGCACAATCTTCTCTCTCTCTCGCTCTCTCTCTCTCTGCAGAAGAGGTTGGAGCGGGGCGGAGGGGCGGGGGCGAGCGATGGGAGCAATTTCGACGCCGAATTTGCAGCTGCTAACGACGTTGGCGTCGCACTGTCTGCTGCGCTCCCAGCATGCCGTGCACTCCTCCAGGGAGCAATTGCAGCAGCTGATGCAGCCGTTGCCGGCTGGTTTCCCTCCTGGTCCGCGAGAGTATGACCTGGCCTGGGATTTGGCGCGCGATCCCTTGCACTGCTTGGAGTCTCTGCGTGCTCGCTATGGTGATTTGGTCGGATTCAAGCTCGCGTCTCGACCGATCGTGCTCGCTTCTTCTCCGTCAGTATATGCAGATTCTTCTTGTTCCCCCTTCTTCCGTTTGTGCAGGGAAGAATGCTGTCGTGACGCAGTTTCGTAAGTTTCTTTGGTTTTGAGATGCTGGAAGGCATCATGTTGCAATTCTTCCACGAGATCTGAAATTGTTTGCTGTGCATGGCTGCGGGCAGGTCTTATGCTCGAGAAGTCTTCATAACACAGAGCAGCACCTTTGTGAAGGTTAGAGAGACTCCTCTTCTGTTCTTCGTCTTCTTGTTGTTGTCTTCATTGTTTCTGGAATTCCGATCAACCCCAGAGGGGAAAGAAAAAATCCATGCTCCTTTGTGTCTTGGTCTCTTTTGGCAATCTCTAGTTGCTCCACGCAGCGCTTTTCCTTCAGCTCTACAGGAATGGAAAATCCATGCTGTTGAAAACCAAAACCATCTTGCAAAAGGGAGCTATGAATGATGATGGCTGTGATGATGATGATGATGATAGGCAGGAACAGCTTTCTTCCCAGGCAGCAGTCTTGCAGGGAATGGCCTTCTTGTTAGTGATGGAGATACTTGGAAACGGCAGCGTCGACTCTCAAATCCTGCATTTCGCAAAGCTGCCATCAACACATATGCACAGGCACAGCTCTTTCCCATCCCCCCTTTCCCTTGTCTCCAAGACTGGAAACTATCAAGTCTCTTGCTGCTCCTTTGCGTCAAGTCTCTTGCTGATGTGCTTTGAATTCAGGGAACTGTCCTTTTGTGCAAGGTTTGCTTTTCAAACTCTACAGAGCTCAGGCAGACTGTAGAATCAACATGTTGTTGTTTGTGGCTCTCAGGAGAAGCAACTGTGTGTGTGTGTGCGCACATGCACAATTGTGTTGGAAAACAATAGTTCTGGTATTGATGCATACCAGCAGCTGCAAGGAGAGATTCTCTCCTTAGTGTTGAATAGAGAGTCCAGCAGTTGTGAATGTGAAGAAAGTGTAATGTGTTTTATGTGTGGATTGTTGTGCACCATGTCCAGTGAGCAACTCCTATCTATCAGAAAAAAATTGTGTAGGTGCACATCCATTGAACGTGCCTCTTGTAGTGAGAGCAACCATAATACATTCTGGCTGCTTCAAGCAACCAGAAAGAACCAGCAATTTGGCTTTCGGTGGGGACAGAGAATTTGCTCAATAACAAAGGAGAAGCTTGATGCAGCACTTAGTGATGCACTGCAGCTAAAATTGGAGGTGTTATGGGGTTTATGGATGAATAGGCAATGGTGAAACTAAGCAACAAAATGGTGAAGCAAAAATGGTGGCGAGGTGGGGTGCGAGATGTGTATATGGACTTCAACGAATTGACAATTGAGATTGTAGCATCTGCACTCTTTGGAGCCTCTGAGGTTTCAGAAGACATGGTTGAGGTCGGTGCAGCCATTTCCTCAGCATTCCAGTTCTTCACTCGGTCTGCCACCTCCATGTTCATTGGTGTGTGCTGTGGATAGCAAGCTCTCACCTCTTGATACAGGAATGTGCACTTTTATGAATACATCATCTTGGTCATGCATGCATGTTATCTCATTTGTATGCACTCTGCGGCCAGCTTGTCTTGTATTTGGTTTGATATCCTATATGAGGAGTTTGGAGTTCTGGGAGAAGTCCTCAGAAATTGCATTCCTCATGCTGTGGAGATTCGGCTATGGTGAGAAGCGGGGTGGGTGAACAATCCAAGCTAAATGCACTGTTGTGCTACTCATTAGAGCTGATTACAAACTATGTGAGATTCAAAATTTGCAGGCTGATGTGCACAATCATGTTTTCTGCACAGACGTATGCACTGACTGTGCAATGAAGGTAATGTCCTCCTTTTGCATTGCTGCAGTGCCTGAGTGGTTTCCAACTATCGACAATCTTCAGTACAAGGCAGCTGTGACAAGATTAGACAATGTTGTTTATCGCCTGATTGCTGAGAGGAGAAGTGAGCTGGCTTCATCTTCAGCACCTGCACATCAGGACCTCTTGACAAGACTTTTACAGGTGCAGCTGTGTTACCTGTTTGACTTGAGGACACTGTACATGATCACGTGTATGGCCAAAGAAAAATTCTGAATTTTATACTTGATTCCTTTGCTGCCCAGCCTGTACTCCTTGACATCTGATGTGCCTCTGCAGCCTTTTGAATGGAGTTTTGGTTGCTGTCAGGCAAGAGATGAGGATGAGTCAGGGATGGATGATCAAACATTGCGAGATGAACTCATGACACTCCTTGTTGCAGTATGTGTTTCCTGCCCTCCTGTGCTTCACTTGGAGCAAATATGTTTGCCACAGCCCAGTGTTACCTGATTATTCATCCTGTGCATCTTTTGTTCAAAAGTGACTTGGTGTGTTCTCTAGTAAGGTTGTGTGATTACAGACCTGGAGCATGGGACTACAGCAAGAGGATGAGAGTGCACTTGCTTTATTATGTAAGTTGATTTTTTCAAACTGGCAGGGACAGGAGACATCTGCAATCTTATTGTCCTGGTCAATGGTTATGCTGGCACTCCACCCCCACATACAGGAGCACCTATTCCAAGAAGTAGTAGAGGTTCTGGGCAGCCAACAACCCACACACAATCACGTATCACAGCTTAGGTGGGCCTGACCCTTGTTTTACTTCTTCCTTAGTTTTTCCACTTCTGGTATCTTTGTACTTAGCTGATTTGCCAACCAACTGTAAAATAGACTTGCTCAAAGGCAGTAGCACCATTCTGCAGCAGGCTCTTACGACTGACCAGTTCACAAAATAAATTTTGGGACATTTTATGTTGAACAATCTTCTAAGGAATCAGATCTGGCATATAGAGGTCAGCACCATACTGAATGCCCTTGAAGTTCTTGCTCCTACTTCCTATTTCTGAGGACATTTTGATCTTGTGAATTTGCTTCCAACTTGTGGAAATTGTTGGTCATGATTCTGGTGCAGCTATATGGAAGCATTCATCTGGGAAACATTGCGGTTGATGCCACCAGCTTACATTGTGGGTCGATGTGCATGCCATTCCACTCACCTGGGAGAGTGGCATCTTCCAGTGGGAACCACTGTATTGGTGAGCCCTTATCTTCTTCATCGGGATCCAACATTCTGGCCTCGGTATGTCATCCTGTTTGCCACAATCAAAACAGAATGCAGTCTTGCTGTGCAGTCCAATTGAGATCTGATTTCCTTTCTCATGTCTGAGTTAAGACTGAAAAGAAACACTGTTATATTGTTGGTGGATCAACCCATGGTCAATTTGCAGTCTGAGGATGTCTGTATTGGCAGTGCATTGGAATTTGACCCATCAAGATGGCAACCTGGTGGTGACGCCAAGGAGCATATGGAGAATGACAGCTACTGGCCATTTGGTGGTGGTCCTCGTAACTGCATAGGCATGGGTTTTGCAATGCTTGAGGTCTCACTGGTATGAACCATTTCTGTTTTTAGCAGCTCCATCTTTATGCTCTCTAGTATTTTTCATCAAAGAACATGATGACTGCTGAAAATGGTTGATCTTGGAAGTGACTTCTTAATCCAGGATGACTTGTGTAGGTTCTGGTCACAATTGTGAAACGTTTCAAGATATCCTTACCAGAAGGAGTACCTGCACCTACACCAAGAGCAATGATTACTCTACGGCCAGAGAGTCAGGTCAACTTGCAATTGACCCCAAGACAACAGTCAAGAGGGCAGCAGCATCAGGTAAATGGGAGGTTAAAAGAACAGATTGGTGGCACTTAGGATCAGAGATGGATTCAACTTTGGTCACTCAGTGTGAAATATTGAAAGAAATGAGAAGATCAAGGTTCACATATGATCAGCTTAAATGAGCTTGTACGTGAATTAATTTGAGTAAAGATTTTGAAAGCCAGGAGAAATTGAGCTCCACAGATGATTCATTCGTATGCTCATTGTAATATGAATCTTCCAAGCTGTTAAGAGCAAAATGTAATACGTTTTGAGTTTTCTTCCATCATTTGAAATGTGGAAGGTAATCCGATCAAAGTTTCTGGAGTGCATCTACAGTGTTTGATGATATGGGCAAAAAGATCATGATGAGTGATGATTTCCTTGACCCTCTGATTCTACAAGGTGTTCAGTATCTCCTGGTCGACCCATATTCATGATGGAAGTCTTCTGCTCAAGTGGGAAGAGAGCTTACTGAGATCTGCCAATGTGCTTGCTTGGTTGCTTCCTCCCATGGGTGTTGTCTGAGGTTGTTATATTGCTGGTAAAAGTTCCTAACAACTTTGCAGTGCAGACAAAGAAGAGGTTTGATTGTGTGAAAAAAAATTGGAGTTGTGCAGCGTGCCAAATTCTACAAACATTAAATTCTGAATTCTTGTGCAGCTGGACTAGCAAGTTCCATGGCCTTCTTAATGTTATTCCCGGAACAGAAGGTCATGTGTACAGTGCACATTTTGAGAGAGTTTACTAACAAGGCATTCATTTGTTACCTTTGGTTGAACCTGAGTTATATACATAGTAGCCTAGTCATGTTTAAAAGACTCTTCTATTAACTCCCTCATGCCTGACGAGCAGGGTTTATTTTATTTTTTCAATTTTGTGAACTGGCTATCATCCACCAGAGGACTTTCCTAAATTTGGCTACAGGTCAGAGAGGAAAGTAGATAAATTTTGTTCAATTTTGTGAACTGGCTATCATACACAAGAGGACTTTCCCAAATTTGGCTACAGGTCAGAGAGGAAAGTAGATAAAATTTGGAACCCTGTTATATGTTGGTGACATGCTAGACCATATTGTCTAGATCTGGCAATTTGTTTTTGAAAATCATTCAATATATGGCTAAAGCCATTGTTTCCAAAAAAACTTCCTTTGTATGAGTTACATGCCCCTTTTTTTTGGCTGCCAAGTGGCGAAGAAGATGGGCCACCCAAAAGACAATTCTGCTACTGATGAGCCAAAAATGTGTGTTTTTTTTTTAATAAATTTGAAATTGATGCAACAAGAAGCATAAATTAAAATTCTTTTTCCAGATTTTTTTGTTTAAGGCCATGTGGATTACTTTTGAAATACTCAACAATAAAAATGTCTTGTAGTAGCTGCAAAAGCTCAACTCCATCATTCATGAATTGGGAAAGGGATCTCAATTACGTCATAATTGTTGTCATCAGGTGCTTTTGCATACAAAAGTTTTGCAGCTACTTTCTCTCCACAACACTCCAAATTGCATTGCATTTCATTTCATGCATCGCGCAATTCTTGTCGCCTTTCTGACCCATAAATGAATCATCTACGGGTCTTGTTCATCAAAGTATTGTCAGAATTTGAAAGGCCAGAGTGAACCAGCACACCATGCAGGATGGATGATATGTGCCGACAAAGAAACATTTCCCCACTAGGTAGCTAACCATGGTGGTTACCTATATACCAACCAACCAACCAACGTTGCATGGTTGTATGCTTTGTTGCATGGTTGTATGTTTTATCCAGTTATTCATAGGCATCCATTATATATCCGTTTATAACCTATATGTAACCGCAAGCAGAAACAAGGGGGTGCGTCACACTGTGGCCTTGCCATTTATATTTTAAAAGTATCTTAAGGCAAAAGAAGATTTATGAAAACTCAAATATTTCACCATGCAAAAATATAATCTTCAAAAAATCCTCTAAAAGAAACTGACATCCTTCAAGATATTATAACTCTATAACTAATCTCAAGTTCTCAACACAAGCCAAAATATCATCTTTCAAAAATCCTCATATAAAAATAAAATCCTCATATAAAAATAGACTTATTACCTAGGGGCCAAAATTCATTAAGCTACTATACTCTATAATGAATCTAAACACAATATCCTTGCCTTGGTAGGCAAAGCCAAACATCTAATAACTGGAATAATAGGAGGTTTGGGAAGTGCACATATAAGCAGAACATGTTAAAAGATTTTCATTTTCAAGTACATTGGACCCAGTTATGTGGTTCATCTACCGTGTCCAGCATGTGATCCCAATCATTGTTATATGAATTTGCAGTCTCCACACCATGGATGATTTCATGGATGATTTCATAGACTTAGAAAAGCTGATCTGATTGAGATCACTAGAGAATGAATTTTGAGTGCGAGGTGATGTTATTATTTGCAAGACGAGGGTCTGGAATTGAACCTCATATACTACTCTATTTCAAATTTCAAGACTCTTGTCTTGAATACAAATTTTTATTTTGAGATCAATATATTGGATAAATACATTGGAGTTCACTTCAATATACTCAGATTGTAGTAGAATGCATATTCTACATAACTGCTCAGTTATGAGTCACTTCTTATACAACTGCTTTATGACATAACCGCAGGTTAATTGTAGGCTAAATAAAGATTTATACATAACTTCTTTAGAAAACCACTCCTGCATTCAAATAGATAGTGACATATATGTTAAGCTTCATTAGATTCAATTAACTTAAACTATAGAATTAAATCAAATCCATTTTTTTCATTTATCCTTAACCATAGATATCTCAAATAGAGATATAACTGCCCAACACTAGTATTGACTCCTACCCATCCACATTAATCTCCCTACCTAGTAGCCAACAAGTGCTTTCCCTCCTTGCATATGTAGATAGTAACCAATTTACATTCCCTGCCTACTTACCTTTGACACTTAACCTTCTCTTCAGAGATTTTCTATTCCTGAAAGGAATTATTCCCTCCTCTCTCACAATGCATAACCTCTCCCTCCTCTTCTTTTTCTTTCATACATCATCCAGACAGAGAATTATCATAAACTAGTGGTAACCCGTGCCTGCAAGGCACAGACGGTTTTAGATGATTTTAAAATTTTCTAAAAATTAATGGTTTAAAATATCCTTTTTTCTAATAGTAAAAAATAATCCAGTCTTATAATTTCAATTTGCAACGTCTTTTAGAGTCGGACGGGCTCGGCACCGGGCACACCGATGGTCCAATGGTCCAATGGTCACATTCTTTTTGGGTTGTCCAGTGGCCCAAAAGCCACAGTCGACCAATCACGCAAGGGCCCAAAAAATCCCATGTTCATACTGCTGGCCATTGTTTTGTAACGTGTGTGGGTGCGTGTGTGTGTGGTTTTCTCCACTGGCTGAAAAGTTGTGTTCGACCAATCACAAACCATTATTTTCTGGGCCCAACAGAATTCATCCTATTCACATTATTACTGAAGCAGTTAGGTGAAAGCAAAATGACGTCAAAGAAAAAGAAGCTGCGCACAAAAAGAAAGAAAAACTGTGAAAAAGAAGAAAAAAGAGGGTACCAAAGAAAAAGGGGCCAGGATTCGAAAGAAGTAAGAGATAAGTAAAAGACAGACGGACGGACGGACTAAGTGAATTAATATATAGGATGTTCATCAATGGAGAGAAGGAGGGTTATATGTTTTTTCATCCATTTACAAGAAGGTTATAAAACTTTTTATCCATTCACATGAGAGTTAAAGAGTAACTTTCAAACCTCTAAACATAAGATTATGTCTTGTGTTAAAAGAACTTGGTTGAAACAAGCATGCATTAAAATTAAGGATGTTTCTACTCGTGCAAGTGCACTCAAGGTGTTGGGAAATATAATGTAGAACACAAATTGCCCAAATGATCAAGAGTTGGATCGATGGGCAAAAGCTGAATTAGCAAAGGTAGCAAATGAAATGCCCACTATTAATTCCTTTTAGAGTTTTGTAATGTTTGAATGATTACAAAAAACTCAAATGTGGGTGGTGGGTAACCATAACTAACCTTGTGCAGGGTAGGATCCTAATGCAACCATTGAAAACTACCATGCAAGTCTTAAGGCCACCCTTCGTTCTTTCAAGGGTAGATTCCATGGGAGATGTGCAGATTGGGCAATACATGAACTAGTTGGTGATGTTTTACTTCATTATTGTTGCATTTCTACATTTGGTTATTTTATGTAAGTATAGGCATCACAATTTGGATTTTTTTATTTGTTTGAAGTAAATTGGATTAGATTTAAACTTAAGACAATCATTTAAAAAGAAAACTCCAACAAACATTGGTGAACTTGAACATATGAAGTATATTTATGACAAAATAATACTCATCACAAAGTATGAAAAATTGCATACATATTTCAAAACTAGGGTTGTGGGTGGAATTTTTTGGTGGATTTTTTTGTGGTCACTATTATTGATATACATCAATTGAATCTAGGGCCATTTGGAGGTTCAAATTTTTGGCTGAAAATTCATTCAAAATATATGTTTTTTTTTCATTTTTTTCAGCAATAAAAGAAAAATATTGTATGTATTTTTTTAAAAACCAATACCAAATGAAAAAGAAAGAGATTTTAAGTTGGGTGTTGCATTATTTTTTCAGATTATGTTTTTTTAGTAATTTCTTATGAATCACAAATATGAAGCTCTATGGCTAACAAAAAATTGCACATTATAATGTTGTGTACATTGATTTTATTCAATCATTTTCATCTAACCATTGGATTGAAATTAATCTTGATTTAAAGTGAATTTGAGTTCCAAAATGTTGTTATGCATTTCTAGGGCTTTTTGCTTATGTATAGGATTGTCAAAGGATGCCATCAAAATTTTAACCTATTGCACACTATGATACTAATTATACATCACCTTTTTGGTGAAAATTGGCTCACCCCTAATGTGTTTTCACCCTATGGGGAAATGCCCCTCGACAATTAGTAGAGCAACCCTAAACACATTACACATGTAACAATGATAAACATTAATACAACATAAGTAACTTGTGATCTATGTTACTAACTTATAAATGTTATGAGTTCCTTATTAATATAATAATACTTGGGTAATGTTACTTGTTTCACTATTGCATATTATGATTTATGTTTGTTACATGGATTACATGTTCCATTAAGGGTACATGTTACATTTAATTACTTATTAACATTACATGGTTTTACATGTGAATGTTGTTTGTTACTATTAATGTAAGCTATAATAGCTTTTAATGTACTTGGGTTACATGTTAAATTTTTTTTATTACTTGTCAATTTACTACATATTTATATTACTTACATTGCATATGCATCCTTTATACCTTAAGTATTATGTCATTGCCTAAATACAAAAATAAACAAGTTTGAAGATTATAACTTGATTTTA
>Ga0209611_10004133_pt1 | contig 24914 bp, 23 predicted proteins | sample S1TSphgellanicum_3_FD_187693 | JGI IMG/M metagenome (GOLD analysis project Ga0209611, IMG submission 187693) | Host-associated microbial communities from peat moss isolated from Minnesota, USA - S1T2_Fc - Sphagnum magellanicum MG (SPAdes) (version 2) | ecosystem: Host-associated > Plants > Peat...
AGCACGCGAATCGCTCGAATAAGCCGCGATCAAAATCGGCGCTCTGCCAGGCGGCCAAACGATGGCATTGTCATTCACCGCGCCGCGCTCCCCCGTGCCCGTCTTGTCGCCCGCCTTACAGTTCGAAGGCAGTCCCCCTCGCAAACGTTTCAGCCCCGTCTGGCAATCCTTCATCCACCCCAACAGCCTCTCGCGCGAACCCGCCGACAACGAATTCCCCACGAGTAAGGTTTGCATGGTCGCGATCATCGCATTCGGTGTCGTCGTGTCGCGCGGATCGCCGGCCTCGTTGCTATTGAGCTCCGGCTCCATCCGATCCAAGCGCGTCGTCCGATCGCCGATAGAACGCAAGTAATGCGTGAACGCGGCGGGCCCGCCGATGAACTTCAATAAGGTATTCGCCGCTGTATTGTCGCTCGTCTCGACGGCCGCCTTGCACAGCTCCACGATCGCCATCGACCCGTCCGCGAGATGCTCCTCGGTTACGGGCGAATGGGCCAACATGTCCGACCGTCCATAGGACAGCCGCTGCTCGAGCATCCCGCCGCCACGATCGCCGCGCGCCAACACCGCCGCCGCCAGCATCCACTTGAACGTCGAGCACATCGCAAACCGATCATCGCCGTGATGCGCCAGCCGCGCACCCGTGCCCGTATCGATAGCGGCGACGCCGATCCGGCCTCCAACCCTCGCTTCGATATCGGCAAACGACCGCTGTACATCCGCCAGTCCCGCATCCAAAGGCCCTGCCACAGTCCCCCCTGCCACAGTCGTCCCTGCCGAGGTCGTCCCTGCCGAAGTCGCCCCTGCCGAAGTCGCCCCTGCCAAAGTCGCCCCTGCCAAAGTAGTCCCCGCCACCGCGCGAGCCGAACGGCCAACCGGCCACGCTGCGCCAGCCAGCGCGCACCCGCCGTCCAACACAAACCTCCGACGCGACACAGATGCCCAACGCACATTCCACTCGTCATCCACGCGCATTGATCTCCTGTCATTTTGAAATACTGCCCCTCGATCGAGGCGATTGAGCCATTGCCCCACAAATATATTCCGCAGCTTCCAAGTCCGCACTGCGAAAGCGTCCGCAGGTGAACCTTACTTTCCATTGAATTGCCGGCGAACCGACGCCGCATCCACGCCGCATCCACGCCGCATCCACGCCGTATCACCGCTGCATTTCTCGATCAACGGGCCACATTGATGCCTTGACGCTCCCTCACGAGTGAGCGATATATACAGCAGCTAGGCCGCTTGCTCCGGGACTGGACCCACATGACGGAAACGCACACTTCGATCGGCCCAACCGCACTCGCCGAAGAGTCCTCAAAGGCGCCCGACCCCTCGACCACCGACGAATACATCACGGCCAACAACCTTGTGCAGTGTCGGCGTACCGCAATCCCAACCGTCCCGGCCGCCAATCGGGTTTAAGATTCCCCACATCGCCCACCGATCGATCCTATTGATTACCTCCCCGCGCGGACACTTGGCACCTTCGCCCCCAGCGTCGCCTGTTTGACCGGCTGCCCGAACCTTGCCGCCCAACATGCCCCGTAGCTGGCCGCGTCTCGACGCCGTCGATGCCCTGCGCGGCATCGCGATCCTCTTCGTCCTCATGAACCACGTCAACATGCGCCTGTACCTCGCAAAAGTGCCATACACCGCGAGCCTCCCGCACCAACTCGTCTCCTCCCTGGTATGGAACGGCCAATACGGCGTGCAGATCTTCTTCGCAGTCTCCGGATTCTTGATCACGTCCACCTCCCTGCGACGCTGGGGTTCGCTCGGCCGCGTGAACCTCCGAGACTTCTATGCGCTGCGCTTTGCGCGCCTCGCCCCGCTGCTGCTACTAGTACTCGCACTCCTTTGTGCGCTGCACGCCGCCAATCTCCAGGACTTCGTCGTGTCCCCGGCAACCGGCGGCCTCGGCCGCGCGCTGACTGCGGCGCTCACCTTTCACGTCAATCTCTTGGAGGCGCAGCGAGGCTACCTTCCGGCGAGTTGGGACGTACTCTGGTCGCTCTCGGTCGAGGAGACGTTCTACGTGTTCTTTCCGCTGCTCTGCCGCGTGCTCGGTCGCGGCACACCATGGCTATTGACCGCGTTGCTCATCACCTTCGTGCTGCTCGGGCCGATCGCACGCACCGCGTTCAGTCACGGCAACGAAGTCTGGCAGGAATACTCGTATCTCGGCGGTATGGACGCCATCGCGCTCGGCTGTCTCACCGCACTGGCGCTCGCCCGCACCAAGCCGCCCCCTACCATCGCATGGCTGCTGGGCGGACTCGGAACCGCCCTCCTCATTTTCATCCTCTGCTTGTCGCTACGAGCCGAGGCCTGGGGCCTCATCCGCCTCGGTCTCGATATGACCCTACTCGCGATCGGCACCTGCATGATCATCGTCGCCGGCGCCGAGCTCCAATGGCAAAGCCCACGCGCGCTTGCCCCTCTACTCAAAATCGGCAGGCGCAGTTACGAGGTATACCTCACGCACATGTTCGTGGTATTCACGCTATTCGATCTGTTCGTAACCGCAGGCAAACCGCTTCGCGCCGTGCCGATCCTCTTCATCGGCAGCGTTCTCATTGCGGGTCTCCTGGGTGAACTCATCGCTCACCTGTATTCCGACCCCATGAACCGACGGCTGCGCAAGTTCTGGGGAGATGGCCCCGACGAACTGGGCGCCGTGACCGAATCGGGCACAGCAAACCCATCATCGCGCAAGAAGTAAGAAGCGCTTCGCCTACGATTGCGCCGCAGGTTACTCCGAGAACCAACAGGCACCGCGGGCGCGCCGCGCGCAGACTATTCAGGCCGGCTTCCAAAACGTGACCACAGCTCCGCCGGCAATGATCAGCGCGCCTCCCACCCAGATCGGGAGACTCGGTGGCGCGCGGAACGCGATGAAATTGATCACCTGCCACACCACGAACAGCGTCGCAATATAGAGCCCGACCACGCGCCCGAAATCCAGCGGCGTCATGTTGAGGAACGTACCGTAGCCAAACAGCAACGCCGCGCCGGCGAAGAACAAACCGACGCGAACCATTCCGGCATGGTTGTAGATCGCCATTCGCACCACCGCATCCCCGCTGACCTCGAGCAAAGTTGCGATCATCAGCAATACCATCGGGTGGATACCCTTAAATAGATTGATCATGTTTCGCTCACTACCTCACCCGACGGCGATGACCGCCACAAAGACACCGTACAATGCGGCAAGCGGTACCAGCGCCCTCCCGTTCACCGCACGTCGCGAGAACAGCATGAGCAGTATCCCGACCGCCGCCAGCGTCACGATACCCGAGACGATGAGCGCACGCGAAAACATCCACGAGGTGTAAAACAATCCGAGGGCCGTGGGGATGGTCGCCTGTATCATCATGGCCCCGGAAATATTCGCGAGTGCGAGGCGCTCCTTGCCCTGGCGCACCCAGATCAGCGCGTTCATGGTCTCCGGCAGTTCGGTGGCGACCGGACTCAGCAAGAGCGCCACGAGTTGCGCCGACAGTCCCGCCCACGCGCCGATCGCTTCGAGTTGGCCGACGAACACCTTGGAGGCGATCGCGATGGCGACCAGCGACAGCGTGGTCTGGAGCAGCGGCCACCCCAGCCCCGGATCGCCGTTCGGGTGCAGCGTGAGCGGTTCGAGCAGCTCGTCGCTATGGACTTGCTCGCCGCGTAATTCGCGCAGCAAATAGACCCCATACGCCAGCAGGAACAACGCGCCGAGCCACGCCTTGTAACGAAACACGAGAACGCCGAGCGCGACCTTGACGACGAAAAGGCTCGCGAACCAAGCCTGATCGTTGCGCAACCGTTTCGCATCGCACTCCACCAGCCCCGTCTCTCGGCCGAGTCGCCGGCGGTTCCACAGCATCGCCATGCCGACCACGGCATAGGAAATCGTGGCGAGCACCAAGGGACCGCCGAGCGCCGCGCCGACGCCGATGTCTTTCTGGGCCGCATCGCGACCGAAGACCACGGCGGCAAACGTGATTGCGCTCTCCGGCAACGCGGTGCCGAAGGCCGCGAGAATCGTACCTGTCGCCGTCTCGCCAACCCCGAGCTTGCGGCCCAGCCACTCGACGCCGTTGACGAAGAACTCGCACGCGAAATAGATCGCCGCGGAAGAGCCGAGAAAGAGAATGACTGTGAGCATTCGGTAACGTCGGGCCCGTTTGAGCTCCCAGGGAATTTAGGGCGGTGCCGCTGCGCCGGCTGCGAGCGTCAGCCTTCCATGTCGTGCTGGATCGACGCGAGAGTTTGCGGCGACGTCGACTTCAATATCGCGAACCAGATCGCGCCCACCATCATGTACGCGAAAAACAAATACGGCAAAATATTATAAGGGTAGGCCGGCACCGGATAGACGCTGCCGATCACCACGAAAATCATGAGCGCCGCCCCCACGAGCCCCACCACCACATGGCGCGATTTCATTTCCTGAGTCTTCTTTAGGTCCACCGGCACGACCAAGCACAGGGCGAAGTAAGCCACCACGAACCCAAAGCTCGCGAAAGTCCCCGCATAGCCGAAGGCATCCAGAAAGCCCGCCGGCACGAGCGCTAAGTCCATGATCGCGACGATGAATCCGCAGACCAGGATCGCGCGATGCGGAGTACGGTGCATGTCGTGCACCAGCCCCATCGAACGGTGCAAGAATTGATACTTGCCCATCGAGAACAACAGTCGCGACGCGGCATTGACGCTCGCGAGACAACAGGCGAACACGCTGATGATGGCCGCGAAATAGACCACGAGCGTGGTCCAGCCCAGCCCAGCGGTCGCCGCCACATCGCCGAACGGCGCGGCGCTCTGGCCCAACTTGACGGTGTCATCGCCGATGCCGAACACCATCAGGTACGCCATCAGCGTGAAGAACACGCCGGCGAAGGCGGCGCAGCCGATCACCGACAGCGGTATGTTCCTGCGCGGATTGGCCGATTCCTTCGCCAGCGTCGCCGAACTCTCGAAACCCACGAAGCTGAAAATCACGAACGGCAGCGCCGAGAATACGGCCCCGTACTTGAACGCGCCGATGTCGAGCTGCTTCGGGTCGAGCACGGTGCCCTTGACCCGCACGACCAGCGCAATGATGACCACCATGATGCTGAGCGAGATGATCTCCAGGATCAGACCGACCCTGGATGATAACTTGACGTCGCGATACGCCGCGTACGTCACGGTTCCGACGAACACCATCATCAAAAGGGCGGTGGTTGGGGCACTCAACTGGATGCCGAACACCCCGAGCAAGTCGCCTAAGAAGACGGCAAACGACAGCGACACCGCGATGGCGGTGAACAGATAGGCGCTGATCATCGCCCATCCGGCGAGCGCACCCGCCAGCGGCCCGAAACTGCGCCCGATATAGACGAAATACGACCCGGCCTCCGGATGCCGGGAGGCCAGAATTCCGACGCTCGCGGCGACGATGACCACCCCCAGCGTGCCGATGAAATAGGACAGCCAACAGCCCAAGCCCGCGAGTCCCGCCACCACCGAAACATTGAGCGCCGGCGTGAGCGTGGGGCCAATGGCCGCGAGCGACTGGCCCACGGTCTCCATCAGATTCAAGGCCCCGGTGCGCAGCCTGGCTGCGGGTTTGGACGTAGCGATCGTGTCAGAGGTTGCACTCATGAGGTACATTCCTAACACGGCATCAGGCAGGTATCCATGAAAATCGCAGTTCTATTCGGCGGCACCAGTGAAGAGCGCGACGTCTCGATCGCGAGCGCCGCGCAAATCATCCCCGTGCTGCGCTCTCTCGGCCACGAGGTGTTCGCGGTCGACACCGCGAGCGGGCGCTTGCCGCCCGCCGACGAGCGCCGGCTCTTGTCGGCGGGCGTGGCCCCGGAACCGCCGTCGGATTTGGACATCGCACGCGTGCGCGGCGGCGCCCTCGCGCTGTCGCCGGGCGCGTTCCAATTTCACGAGGCCGACGTGGTGTTTCTCGCCCTGCATGGCGGTTCGGGCGAGGACGGGCGCATCCAGTCGGTACTGAACCTCGCCGGCATGGCCTATACCGGTAGCAATCACATCGCGAGCGCGACCGCCATGGACAAGGACACCAGCAAACGCTTGTTTCGCTCGGTCGGCGTCCCCACCGCCGATTGGCTCATGGCGCCGGCGACCGGCGACGCGGTCGCCGCGGCCCTCGGCTGGCCGGTGGTGGTGAAGCCCAACAAACAGGGCTCGACCGTCGGGCTGCGCGTCGTCCGCGACCCCGCCGATTTGCAGAGCGCCATCGATGGCGCGCACCGCTTCGATGATGAGGTCATGCTGGAGCGCTTCATCCCGGGGCGCGAATTCACCGTCGGCGTGCTCGACGGCGCCGCCTTACCCGTCGGCGAAATCATCCCGCCGGGGGAAGTGTTCGACTACGCCTCCAAGTACCAATCCGGCGGCGCTCGAGAAGTGTTTCCCGCGGACCTGCCCGCGACGGAATCCGCGCAACTCCAAGACTACGCACTGCGCGCGCACCGCGTACTCAAACTCGGCGCCTACAGCCGCACCGATTTCCGGCGTGACGCCGGCGGCGGCTTCTGGTGCCTGGAAGCGAACTCGCTGCCCGGCATGACCGCGACCAGCCTCTTGCCGCAAGCCGCCAAGGCCGCCGGCATCGAGTTCCCCGAACTGCTCGACCGCATCTGCCGCGGCGCCATCAAACCCCGCTAGTACCCGTAGCTGCCGCAATGCGCGCCATCCCAGCTTCAATCGCCTGCCGCACTTCATCGTTGAGCTGCCGCGGATTCTTGCCGGCCGGCTCTATCGGCTCACCGATGACTACGTGCACCGTACCCGGCTTCTTCAAGAACCCGCGCCGTGGCCAGAACGTCCCGGCATTATGCGCGAGCGGCACGATCGACTTGCCGGAGGCGATCGAGAGCAGCGCGCCGCTCACGCCGAATTTGCGGGTCTCACCCGCCACCACGCGTGTGCCTTCCGGAAAAATGATGATCCACAGGCCGTCCGCCAGGCGCGCCTTGCCCTGATCGACCACCTGATTCACCGCACGGTGCCCCGCGCCGCGATTGATCGAGATCGGCCGCAGCAGCTTGAGACCCCAGCCGACGAAGGGAATCCACAAGAGCTCGCGCTTCAGCACCCAAACCTGCGGCGGAAAAATCAGGAACTGCGCCACCGTCTCCCAGGCCGAGGTGTGATTGCTCATCACGATATGGTTGCCGGGCGGAATGCGTTCGCGGCCTTCGACCACGTATTTCAGCCCGCAGAGGCGCTCCAGCATCCAAAACAAGATCCGCGCCCAGGTGCGCGCCATCGCAAATTGGGCGCGGTACGGCAGCCAGAAGCAAAGCGCCATCACCAGGCCGAACAGGCACGCCGAGGCCATCATGTACGCGGTGAACAGCAGCGAGCGCAGAATCGGCACGGCGGCGCGTTCAGCCCGGCAAGCGCGACAGGTCCGCCACGCCGCCGAGCAGCAGCGACACCTCGCGCAGCAGCGCGAGCCGGTTATTGCGCCGCTTCAAGTCCTCGTCCATCACCATGATGCGCTCGAAAAAATCATCCACCGGCGCCCGCAGGCTCACCAGCAAGCGCAAGCCGTCCGCATAGCGCCGCTCATCGGTCGCGCTCTTGACCGGGCCCCGCAGGCCGCCAAGAACTTTGTGCAGTTCCCGTTCGGCGGGTTCGGTCAATGCGCCGGCATCGACCGCCGCTCCGCTGCTCGGCGGCGCTTTCTTCAGGATATTGACGATGCGCTTGTTGATGGCCGCGAGTGTGCCCGCGTCGGGCAGCAACAAAAACTCTTTCAGCGCCTGCAGGCGTGTCACCGCATCGAGCGGCGAGCACGGCCGTGTCGCCAGCACCGCATCGAGCATTTCCGCCGTGACACCGGCCTCCTCGATGAGCATGCCGCGCAGCCGCTCGACGATGAATTGGTAGACCTCATCGACGACACCGGCCCGTTGCACCGGCTGCGCCGCCGCGGCTTCGGCCAGCAGTTCGAACAAGTCCAGATCCAGTCGGCCCTCGAGCAGGATGCGCAGCACGCCGACCGTCGCACGCCGCAGGCCGAAGGGATCCTTGGCGCCGGTCGGCCGCTGCTCGATTGCGAAAATGCCGACCAGCGTGTCGAGCTTGTCGGCGAGCGCGAGCGCCTGGCCGGTCTTGGTCGTCGGCAGCGCATCGCCGGCGTAGCGCGGGCGATAATGCTCTTCGAGCGCCAACGCCAATTCCGGAGCCAGCCCCTCCGCCTCGGCGTAGTAGCGGCCCATCGTGCCCTGCAACTCGGGAAATTCGCCCACCATGGCGGTCATCAAGTCGGCCTTCGCGAGGCTTGCGGCTCGAGGCACATCGCCGCCCGCGCCGATGCGGCCGCCGATGAACTGCGCCAGACTCTGCACGCGCAGCGTCTTGTCGGCGTAGCTGCCGAGCTTCGCCTGAAAAATCACGCCGCCCAATTTGGCCGCATGCGCCTCGAGCGGCAGCTTGCGATCCTGCTGCCAGAAAAACTCGGCGTCGGTCAAACGCGGCCGCACCACCCGCTCGTTGCCCTCGCGCACCTTGGGAGGGTCGCGGCTCTCGATATTGCTGACCGTGACGAAGCCGCCGGTCAATTGGCCGTCGGCGGCTTCGATCGGGAAGTAGCGCTGATGGTCCTGCACCGTCGCGATCACGACCTCGCGCGGCAGTCGCAGGAATCGAGACTCGAAGCGGCCGGCGACCGGCACCGGCCATTCGACCAGCGCAGTGACCTCATCGAGCAACGCGTCGTCGATCAAGGCCGAGCCGCCGGCGCCGCCGCGCGCGTTGCTGGCGCCGGCGTCGCCGATGCGGCTGCCGCCCGAGCCGGCGCTGCCGACACCGGGGCCGTCACCACCCGCTCCTTCCGCCGCCGCCGCGGCGGTCACGCCCGCGCGAATCAGCTCGCGGCGCGCGGCGAAATCGGCGACCACCTTGGCGCTCCGTAAGACGTTGGCGTAGTCCTTCGCCGACTTTAGGGAGATCGGCTGCGGTGCGTGAAAGCGATGTCCGAACGTCACCCGCCCCGCCTGCAGCCCGAGCACTTCGGCAGGCACCACATGCTCGCCATGCAACAGGACGACCCCGTGCACCGGCCGCACGAACTCCGCCGTGTTTGCACCCCAGCGCATGCGCTTGGCGATCGGCAGTGCTGCAATCGCCTGCTTCACGATGTCGCCGAGCAGACTGGCGGTGGCCGCGCCGCGCTCGGTGCCGCGAAATTGCAGCCACGCGCCCTTGTCGGTTTTGAGGTGCTCGAGCTCACTCACCGGCACGCCGCAACCGCGCGCGAAGGCGACCGCCGCCTGCGTCGGCGCCCCCTTGGCATCGAAGGAATTGGCGAGCGGCGGCCCGCGCCGTTCCACGCGGCGGTCCGGTTGATGCAACGCCAGTTCGTCGACCACCACGGCGAGCCGCCGCGGCGTCGCGAAGCTGTGCAGCTCGCCGTGGGCAATGCCGGCCGCGTCGAGCCCCTTGCGGATGCCCTCGGTCAACGCGTTCGAGAGCGCGAGCAAGGTGCGCGGCGGCAGCTCCTCGGTGAACAACTCGAACAGTAAATCCTCGGCACTCATCGGGGCGGCGCTCATCAGGCGCGCAGCGGACTGCCGGCCGCCTTTGGCTCCCCGGCATCGAGCGGGCCGGCCTTGATCGTCTCGCCCATGGCCGGCCCGTCCTTGGTGGGCTCACCCTGGGTCTGCTTTTCCTTGATCAGCGGAAATCCCAGGGCTTCGCGGCTGTCCCGATATGCCTCCGCCACGCCGCGCGCCAGCGTGCGCACGCGCAGTATGAATCGCTGCCGTTCGGTGACCGAGACGGCATGTCGCGCATCGAGCAAGTTGAACGTATGCGAGGCTTTCACCATCTGCTCATAGGCGGGCAGCACCAATTTGTCGTCCAGCAGACGCTTGCACATGGCTTCGTGCGCGTCGAACTGAATCTGCAGAACCCCGGTGTCGGCTTTTTCAAAGTTATAGGCGGACTGCTCCGCTTCGTTCTGATGAAACACATCGCCGTAAGTGATGGTGCCCGCCGCGCCCTCGCGCAGCACGATGTCGAACATGCTCTCCTTGCCCTGAATATACATGGCGAGGCGCTCGAGGCCGTAGGTGATCTCGCCCATCACGGGTCGGCAGTCGAGTCCGCCGACCTGCTGGAAGTACGTGAATTGCGAGACCTCCATGCCGTTGAGCCACACCTCCCACCCGAGGCCCCAGGCTCCCAAGGTCGGGGACTCCCAGTTGTCCTCGACGAAACGGATGTCGTGCGTCAGCAAATCGAAGCCCAAGGACCGCAGCGAGCCTAAGTACAATTCCTGAAAATCGTCGGGCGAGGGCTTGATGCACACCTGAAACTGATAATAGTGCTGCAGCCGAAACGGGTTATCGCCGTAACGGCCGTCGGTCGGCCGCCGCGAGGGCTGCACATAAGCCGCGCTCCAGGGTTCCGGGCCGACGGCGCGCAAGAACGTCGCCGAATGGAAAGTGCCGGCGCCCATCTCCATGTCGTACGGCTGCAAGATGAGGCAGCCCTGGGCCGCCCAGTACTGCTGCAGCGCGAAAATCAGATCCTGAAAGGTGCGAGGGGGCACCGCGAGTGCGTGGGCCATGGACAGCTCGAAAGGAAGACGACGGGCGCGAGTATAACGACGCGCCGCGTACCGTGGGTTCCGGCCTTATGAGCGCGCCGGGCTATGTGCCGGACGACGCACTGGGCTACGCGCTACAGCGGGCCTACCCACGGCACGGCCTGGGTGGCTTGCCCGTGATTTCCCCGGAAGTGTGCCGTCTCGGGTCAGCGTTTGGTGCACCCAAATGGATCATTCGAGCGCGAAAATCAGCGTAAGTCCGCGAGATGCCGCGCCTGAGGCGCGACGCGCACCACAATCGCTCGCCGATTTTTGGGCGCTTGATCCATACTGGTGCATCACCCGGCGCTCCCCTGCTCGCAAGTGCTTGATCCGTATGTCCATCGGTGTGCGCATCACAATGGCACATTAGCTGCATTGGCTGATAGCCCGGCCCGCGCCGGCTCCAAGACCAAACCACCCCCTCGCGAGGACGCACATGACTCCCGCCGATGTTATTAAATTAATCAAGGAAAAAGAGGCGAAATTCGCTGATCTTCGCTTTACCGACACGATCGGTAAGGAGCACCACGTCACCATCCCCACGCGTTTGGTGGACGAAGGATTCTTCCAGGACGGCAAGATGTTCGACGGCTCATCGATCGCCGGCTGGAAGGGCATCAATGAGTCGGACATGATTTTGATGCCGGACCCGGCGACGGCGGTCATCGATCCTTTCTATGAAGAGACCACGGTCGACTTACGCTGCGACGTCATCGAACCCATGACCATGCAGGGCTACGAGCGCGATCCGCGGTCCCTTGCCAAGCGTGCCGAAGCGTACTTGAAGTCCTCGGGAATAGCGGACTCGGCCCTGTTCGGGCCGGAGAATGAATTCTTTATCTTCGACAAGGTCACGGTCAGCTCCAGCATGAATGGCTGTGCCTACGAAGTGGACTCCTACGAGGGCGCCTGGAACTCCGGCAAGACCTACGAAGATGGCAACAAGGGCCACCGCCCGGTGGTCAAGGGCGGCTACTTTCCGGTCCCGCCGGTCGATTCGCAGCAGGACATCCGCACGGCCATGTCCATGGCCTGCGAGGAAATGGGCTTGAAGTTCGAGGTGCATCACCACGAAGTGGCGACCGCCGGACAGGGCGAGATCAATGTCGCCGCCAACACCCTCACCAAGAAAGCCGACGAAGTGCAGATCTTGAAATACGCGCTGCAAAACGTCGCGAACGGCTACGGCAAGACGCTGACTTTCATGCCGAAGCCCATCGTCGGCGACAATGGCAGCGGCATGCACGTGCATCAATCGCTGCAAAAAGACGGCAAAGCGCTGTTCGCCGGCGACAAGTACGGCGGCCTGTCCGAGACGGCACTCTATTACATCGGCGGCATCATCAAGCATGCGCGCGCCATCAACGCCTTCACCAACGCCAGCACCAACAGCTACAAGCGCCTGGTGCCGGGGTTCGAAGCGCCGGTGAAGCTTGCCTATTCCGCGCGCAATCGTTCGGCGTCGATTCGCATTCCCTGGATCTCCAATCCCAAGGGCCGGCGCATCGAAGTGCGCTTTCCCGACGCCACCGCGAATCCGTACTTCGCCTTCGCCAGCATGCTGCTGGCCGGCATCGACGGCATCCAGAACAAGATCCATCCCGGTGAACCCGGCGACAAGGATCTGTACGACCTCGAGCCCGAGGAGGACAAGAAGATTCCGACGGTGTGCCACTCGCTCGATATGGCGCTCGATTACCTCGACCAGGATCGCGGCTTCTTGAAGGCGGGCGGCGTGTTCACGGATGACCTGATCGACGCCTACATCGAACTCAAGATGAAGGAAGTGACCCGGGTGCGGATGACCACCCATCCGATCGAAGTGGAGATGTACTACAGTTTGTGAGGTTTCCCGTGAGGATCCCCGCGAGGGTCCGCATGAGGATCCCGATAAGGATCCATTGGGATGCTTCAGCCTGAAGGTGACGGCGGTCACGCCGCCGTCACCTCGTTTTGTAGCCGGGAGGCGATAGGGCTATGCTTTGGACTTATGCATCCTTGGAGACCATGGATCGTGCTGGCCGTCCTCGCGACGTTTGCGAGTCCGGCGGCGGTGATCTACAAGTGGACGGATGCCGAGGGCGTGGTCCATTTCTCCGACCAGCCGGTCCCGGGCGCCGAGAAGATTGTCACCACGTCGAGTGCGAGCGCGGGCTCCGCGGCGCCGGCCGCCCACGGCCCGCAAAGCACGGCACCGAAGAAGCCGGCCGCCGGCCTGCATCTGACCCAGTTCGCAATCACCTCGCCGACCCCCGATCAGACCTTCTTCGGCGACGAAGTCATCAGCGTGCGTCTGGCGCTCGAGCCCAGCATCAAGCCGAGCCAGACGATCACCTGGCATTTGAATGGCAAGCAATTGGACGACCAAGGCCCGACCACGGTGCAATTCAATCTGCAGAGCTTGGACCGCGGAACCTACGCCATCGCCGCAACCATCGTCGACCAAGAGACCGGCGAATCGCAGAGCACCGACAGCGTGAGTTTCTTCGTTCGCCAGCCCTCGAGCCTGGCGCCGCTGCACCAAAGGCCTTGAGCGCGGCGGCGGCGCGCACCCAAATGGCGGCCGCACCGCCGGCACCATTCGCGGTGGCCGCGCTCCGGGCCGCCGTCCCCGCTCTTCGCCCGCCGGACCCGACTCGTCTTGGCCGCTGAAATTCAACTCGAAGCCATGGCCGTAGAGGGCACCGAATTGCTCGATGCCCTGGTCACCAGCGTGCTGCTGCTGGATCTCGACCTGCACGTCGGCTATTTGAACGCCGCCGCCCAGACTCTGTTCGGCTTGGGCCCCAATCAGGCGCTCGGCCGGCGCGTCACCGAGCTCACCCGCGGCGCCGAGACCTTGCTGCCGTTGTTCGAACGCGCGCGCAAGGGTGGCGAAGGCGTCGTGCAGCGCGAACTCGCCTGGCCCGCGCCCGGCGGCGTCGATCGCATTCTCGATTGCGCCGTCACGCTGGTGACGCTCGGGCAGGCCGATGTGCGGCTGCTCGTGGAAATCGAGGACATCACGCAGCACCGGCGCCTGACGCGGGAGAACGCGCTGCTGGCGCAGTTGGGCGGCAGCCGCTTGATGGTGCGCCAGCTCGCCCACGAGATCAAAAACCCCTTGGGCGGCTTGCGCGGCGCCGCGCAATTGCTCGAGCGCGAGTTGCTCGATCCGAGCTTGCGGGAGTACACGCGCGTCATCATCAGCGAGGCGGACCGGCTCACCCACCTGCTCGACTCCATGCTCGGCCCCGGCCGGCCGCCGGCCAAGCAGCTGCTCAACGTGCATGAGTTGCTGGAGCGCGTGTATCACCTGCTGCGCAGTGAAGCGCCCGAGGGCGTGGTGGTCGAACGCGACTACGACCCGAGCCTGCCGCCGCTGACGGTGGATCCGAACCACATCATTCAGGCCATGCTCAATCTCGGCCGCAACGCCATTCAGGCCTTGTCGGGCGGCAACGTGCACGCCCCCAAGCTCATCTTGCGCACCCGCGCCGCAACCAATGTGAGCGTCGGCGGCACGCACCGTCACCGGCTGGTGGCCTCGATTCAGTTCGAGGACAACGGCCCCGGCGTACTGCCGGAAATTCGCGACACGATATTTTATCCGCTCGTCTCCGGGCGCTCCGACGGCACCGGTCTGGGTTTAGGCATCGCGCAGGACCTCGTCAGCCGTCACGGCGGCCTGATCGAATTCGACAGCGCCCCGGGCAGAACCATTTTCGTCATTTCTCTGCCCATGGATTCCCAATGAACGCGAAGCCTCTGCAAGTCTGGCTGGTCGATGACGACGCCTCCATCCGCTGGGTTCTGGAGAAGGCCTTGAAGGGCAGCGGTATGGCCGCCAAGTGCTTCGATCAGGCGGACAACGTGCTGACGGCGTTGCGCGGCGACGCGCCCGATGTCTTGATGACCGACATCCGCATGCCGGGCCGCAGCGGCCTCGATTTGCTCAAGGAAATCCAATCCTCTCGTCCCGGCTTGCCGGTCATCGTGATGACCGCGCATTCGGACCTGGATGCCGCGGTGGCGGCCTACCAAGGGGGCGCGTTCGAATATCTGCCCAAGCCCTTCGACATCGACAAGGCGGTCGACTTGGTGCGCCGCGCCGCGCAGCAAGCCACCGTGTCGATCGACGTCGAAGCGGCGCGGCGCAGCATCCCGGAATTGCTGGGCCAGGCGGCGGCCATGCAGCAGGTGTTTCGCGCCGTCGGCCGGCTGTCGCGCTCCAGCATGACCGTGCTCATCACCGGCGAATCCGGTACCGGCAAGGAACTCGTGGCGCGCGCCCTGCATCGCCACAGCCCACGCTCGAACAAGGCCTTCGTCGCCCTCAACACGGCGGCGTTCACCGCGGATCTGCTCGAATCGGAACTCTTCGGCCACGAAAAAGGTGCCTTCACGGGCGCCGACACCCTGCGTCGCGGGCGCTTCGAGCAGGCCGACGGCGGCACGCTCTTCCTCGATGAGATCGGCGACATGTCGCCGGCGTTGCAGACGCGCCTGCTGCGGGTGCTGGCCGAGGGTGAATTCTACCGCGTCGGCGGCCAGACCCCCGTGAAGGTCGATGTGCGGGTGATCGCGGCGACCCACCAAGACCTGGAAACGCGCGTCAATTCCGGCCACTTTCGCGAAGACCTGCTGCATCGGCTGAATGTGATCCGCATCGAGATCCCGCCGCTGCGCGAGCGTCGCGAGGACATCCCCGAATTGTTGCGCCACTATCTCGCCGTCGCCGGCCAAGAGCTCGGCGTCGAGCCGAAAATCTTGACCACGCCGGCGGAGACCGCGCTGGTCACCTTCGATTGGCCGGGCAACGTGCGCCAGCTCGTCAATGCCTGCCGCCGCCTGACCGTGACGGCGCCGGGCCGCGAGATCCGCGCCGAAGACATCCCGCCCGATCTCGGCGGCGTCCCGACCGGGCAGGCCACCAACCACGATTGGATGGCAAAGCTCTCGCATTGGGCCGAACAGGAATTGGACGCCGGCACTCAGCGGCTGCTCGATCAAGCGGTCCCGGAAGTCGAGCGAATTTTGATTCGCGTCGCGCTGCGCAAGGCCGACGGCCTGAAGCAAGATGCCGCCAAATTGCTCGGCTGGGGACGCAACACCCTGACGCGCAAGATGAAGGAGCTCGGCATGGAGGACGTCAGCTAGGACCCAGCGCGGATTCAGCGCGAAGACTGGCTCCTCGTTTCAAGCGCCGGGCGTTTGGTTCCAAGCCGGTTTAGTTGCGCGCGCCGGTCTATAATCGCGCCCGCCATGGGCCACTACCTAGCAGAAAAACTAGCGGCGGCGCACCGCCTATTCCTCAGCAACTCGCTCACGGACTGGTTGATCGCCGCGATCGCGGCGGCCGCCGTGTGGTCGCTGCTCTGGATCGTCAGACGCTTCGTCGCCGCGCGCTACAAGCGATACTCGGTCGCGGAAGTGCGCGCCCCGGTACGCCTCATCGCCTACCTGATCGGCAACACCAAGCAATTCCTGTTCATCGCCATCACGCTGGACGCCGCGCGTGCGCCGCTCGTGCTGCCGGACAACGTCGAGCGCGGCCTGTCCCACATCGTGCTCATCCTGGTCTTGAGCCAGGTCGGCTTGTGGGCCGGACGGGCGGTGCGTTTCTACATCGAATTGAAGCAAACCGAGCGCGGCGCCGATCAAGTATTCGCCGGCTCCCTCGACATCATCAATTTCGTCGCGCGCGTGCTCATCTGGTCGCTCGTGACGCTGGTCGCGCTCGAAAACCTGGGCGTCAACATCACCGCCTTGTTGGCCGGTTTAGGGGTCGGTGGCGTGGCCGTCGCGCTGGCGCTGCAAAACATCCTGGGCGACCTGTTTGCCTCGCTCTCGATCGCGCTCGACAAGCCCTTCGTGGTGGGCGACAGCCTGGTGCTCGACACCTATATCGGCAAGGTCGAGCACATCGGCATCAAGACCACTCGCCTGCGCAGTGAGACCGGCGAACAGATCATTCTGTCGAACGCCGATATCCTGAAGAGCCGGGTGCGCAATTTCGGCCGCGCGCCTGAGCAGCGCGCCCTCGCCACCCTTCGAGTGAGCTATGCGACGCCCTCCGACAAGCTGCAGGAAATTCCGAAACTGCTCGAGACCATCGTCCGCCAGCAGCCGAACGCGCGTTTCGAACGCTGCCATTTGAAAACCTTGGGAGATTCCGCGCTGCTCTTCGAGCTGTCCTACTTCGTGCAGCAGCCGAATCTGAACCCCGTGCTCGACCTGCAGCAGGCGGTCAATTTTCGCATCATCGACGAATTTCGGCGCCTCGATATCGGCTTCGAATATCCCGCGCAGCGGCTGATTCTCGACCCGCCTCGCGGCGCCGCCGAGACCTGAAGCGTAGGCCCCCCTACGTCGCACGCCCCTCCACTGGTGAATCCGCCGCCCGTGTTTCACATCGTGCTATACGAGCCGGAAATTCCGCCGAATACCGGCAACGTCATCCGGCTGTGCGCGAACACCGGCGCCACCTTGCATCTGGTGAAGCCCTTGGGCTTTCGCCTCGACCAGAAGAGCCTGCAACGCTCCGCACTCGACTACCACGATCTCGCCGCCGTCAAAGTTCACGACGATATCGGAGCGTGCCTGCGCACTCTCGACCCTTCGCGCCTGTTCGCGGTCGAGACCGGCGGCGCACACTGCTACAGCACGCCGCAGTACCGGCCCGGCGACGCCTTCTTGTTCGGACCGGAAACGCGCGGCTTGCCGCAGACGCTCCTTACGCAGCTCGGGCGCGAACAGACGCTCCACATCCCCATGCGCCCCAAGAGCCGCAGCATCAACCTCTCGAACGCCGTCGCGCTGGTCACCTTCGAAGCCTGGCGCCAACTCGATTTCACCGGCAGCGCCACTCAACTCTAACTCCGTACGAGCCGTATCATTCACGAACGACCGAAAGCTCGACAGGCCGCCGGGTCGGGGAGGGAGGGATTTTCCAGACCGTGAAAAACATGGATGTTTTTCCCGGAGCCTCCAGGGACGGATTTACGGCGCTCTGGAAAATCCCTCCCTCCCCGACCCGGCGGCCGTTCGCCATATTGGCCACAGTTCGTGAATGATCAGAGCTCCGTCTCCGACCGCACTTCCCTCCCCATCAGCGCCCGCACCGCGTCGCGCACCGGCTTGCCCTCGTGCATGATGTGGTAGATCTCCCGGCAAATAGGCATCTCGACACTCGAGCGCCGCGCCACCTCGTACACCGCGCGCGCCGCCGGCAAGCCTTCCACGACCTGGCCAATGCCGGCTTGCGCGTCGCGCAGCGACTGGCCCTTGCCGAGCGCCATGCCGAAGCGGCGGTTGCGGGATTGATCGTCGGTGCAGGTGAGCACCAGATCGCCCAAGCCGGCGAGCCCCATGAAGGTCTCCCTGGCGGCGCCCAAACTGACACCGAGACGCATCATCTCCGCGAGCCCGCGCGTGATCAGCGCCACTCGGGTGTTCGCGCCGAACCCCATGCCGTCCGCGATCCCGGAGCCGATCGCGATCACGTTCTTGACGGCTCCGCCGACCTCCACGCCCACGATGTCGGTCTGCGTATAGGCGCGAAACGCCGGCCCCGACAGGCTCAAGGCGAGTTCCTTGGCGAAGCCCTCGTCGCGCGAGGCGACGGTCATCGCGGTCGGCAAGCCCGCGCCCACCTCGCGCGCGAAGGTGGGTCCGGACAGCACCGCGCCCGGCCGCCCGCCCAACACCTCGCCGGCGACTTGATGCGGCAAGAGTCCCGTCGCCGTCTCGAATCCCTTGGTCGCCCAAGCGATGCGCGTGTGCGCCGGCAGCAACGGTCCGATGCTCTCGAGGGTCGCGCGAAACGCGTGCGATGGCACGGCGATCAGCGCGTCGCGCGATTCGCCGAGCGCGCTCCTCAAATCCGCCGCCACCTGCAAGGCGTCGGGAAACGGCGCGTCGGGCAGATAGCGCAGGTTGCGGCGCGCGCGCCGCATGTCATCGAGCTGCGCGGCATCGCGGCCCCAAAGATGCGTGCGGTGTCCCTCGCGAGCGAGCTGAATGGCGAGCGCGGTGCCCCAGGAGCCCGCGCCGATCACGGTCATCGGTTCCGTGCGCGGGCTCGGCATTCCTTAGGCTCCTGAGTTGACGCGGTTTGGTTGGAGCGGTTTGGCTGAGGCGTACCGGTCGACGCGGCCTAGTTGACGAGACCGGTTTGCGGCGGCGTCTCCGAGGCCTGGGCGAACAAGGCATCGAAATTCACCAACGGCAGCAGAAAACTCGGAAAGCCGCCCTTGACGATCAAATCGGAAATCACTTCGCGCGCGTACGGGAACAGCACGCTTGGACAGAAGCTGCCGATCAGGCGTTTCAGATCCTCGACCGTCGCTCCGGCGATCGAAAAGACCCCCGCCTGTTTGACCTCGACGAGATACAGCGTCGCCTCACCCTGCTTGGCCTCGAGAGTGATGGTCAGCAACACCTCGCGCACGTCCGGCGCGATCTCTTCGGCCGCGGTGTTCATATTCAGCTGAAACTTAGGCTCCCAACCCTGATTGCTCGGCAGTCGCGGCCCATTCGGCGATTCGTACGAGCAGTCCTTCAGGTAAACACTCTGCAGGCTCACCTGCACGCCGCCGATGGTGCTGGCCTCAGCCCCTGTACTCTTAATCTCGTTCATCACGTCCCCTGGTTGGCTGGGAGCCTGTCGGGCTCAGGATCCATCGGCCGCCGCCGATGTCGCCGAGTCCGAGCGGCTGCAACACTTCAATTGGTGCCTTGAAGCAATTTATCGAGGTCGCCGCTGCTGTCGAGCGCGAAAAGATCATCGCAACCGCCGATATGTTTGTCGCCGATGAAGATCTGCGGGAGGGTACGCCGGCCGCTGCGCGCCACCATCTCCTCGCGAAACTTGACATCGTCTTCGACGTTGATTTCGTTGAACGCCAGATTCTTTTGCGTCAGCAGCGACTTCGCGCGCCGGCAGTAACCGCACCACTCGGCCATGTACACGGTGATCACCGGCGCCGTCATTTCGACTTCGTCAACGGCAAGTTGTCTTTCACCCAGGCGTTGATGCCCCCTTGCAGACTGAACACCTTGGTAAACCCTAGTTTCATCAAGGTGCGGGCGCCGCCCGCCGCACTCGCGCCCGTGTCGCAATAGGTGATCACGGTCTTGTCACGCCACTTTTTCAAGCTATCCGCCTGCGCCGCCAGTTCCGCCGCGGGCACGTTGCGTGCGTCGCCGATGTGCCCTGCGTCGTACAGTTCCTTGCCGCGCAGGTCGAGAACCAGCGCGCCCTGATTCATGAGCCGCACGGCTTGCATCGCGCTCAACGCCGCGAACGTCATCATGCGCTCGCGAATCTCGTAAAACGCCACGGCCGCCGCCGCCAGCACCGCCGCGCCGGCGTAGTACGGATGATGTCCAATGAACTCCAGCAATCGCTGCATGCCGCTCGCACGCTCCCAAGGATTTTCGGGCCGGCAAGTATAGCAGCGGCCACAACGCTTGTATGCTTGCCCTCCAAATGAACCGCGCCCCGAGACATTGGCTTTTGGCCGCCGCATGGACGCTGCGCGCATGCGCAACCACCGGGTTCGCAACCGCGTGGTTTGCAAACGCCTGGATTGCCAGTGCCTGGTTTGCCAACGCGTGGGGCGCAGCCGCCGAAGCCCCCGATTCCGCGCAGGCGAAAGCCAAGCTCGCCGCCGTGCGCGCGCAGATCGCCGAGCTTACCGCGCGGCTCGGCGATCAGCTCAAGCAACGGGACGCCTTGAGCGCACGGCTGCGCGACGCCGAGCTCGCCATCACCGCGAAACGCCAACATTTAGACGCGCTGCGCGCGGCCCAGTCGGCCGCGGAGCGGCATCGCACCGCGTTGCTCGCCGAGCAGGCCAGTGAGCAGAACGCCCTCGCAGGCGAGCGCGCCGAATTGGCCGCGGAGGTGCGCGCCGCCTACATGATCGGTAATCAGGAACAATTGAAGCTCTTGCTCAATCAGAGCAATCCGGCCGACCTCGGCCGCACGCTCACCTATTACGAGTATTTTACAAAAGAGCGCAGCGGCAAAATCGACCTCATTCGAGAGCAGGTGTCGCGCTTGCAGCGGCTGGTCGGCGAGATCGAGGAGCAAGCCGCCAAATTGAAGTCGCTCGAGACCGACGCGGCTCACGAGGTGGCGGGCCTCGAACAGGCCCGCGTCGAGCGCGCAGCCGCTCTCGCGGCGGTCACGCAACAGGTTGCCGGCGGGACTCGGCAGCTCGCCGATCTCAAACACCAGGAACAGGCGGTCGAATCCCTGCTCGCCGATCTCGCGCGCGTCTTGCAGGATTATCCGATCGACCAGACGCAGAGCTTCGACCGCTTGCGCGGCAAGTTGCCGTGGCCCGTGGCTGGGCGGGTGACCGCGCACTATCAAGAGCCGCACGACGCTGCGGCGCCCGACATCCGTTGGAACGGTGTGATGATCGAGGCCGCGCGCGGCGCCAAAGTGCGCGCGCCGTTCTTCGGCCGGGTCGTGTATGCGGACTGGCTGCAGGGGCTCGGCTTGCTGCTCATACTCGCGCACAGCGACGGCTATATGACCCTCTACGGTCACGCCGAGGTGCTCTACAAATCGGCGGGCGATTGGGTCGCCCCCGGCGATGTGATCGCGGCGCTGAGCGATGCCGGCGGGCCTGCCCCGCAGCTGTACTTCGAGATCCGCGAGGGCCGCAAGACCGTGGACCCCAAGGCCTGGTTGCGGACCGAGCCGTGAACTGAGAGGCAGCCCGTGAACTGAGAGGCAGCCGCTGGCGGCCGATGATTGCCGCACGTATGCTCCACGGTAATATGTTAGGCACGAAAACTCGCAACTTTTTGCTGCTGGGCGGCAGCATGGGCGTCCTGCTGTGCCTCGGTTCCTCGCGCGGCGTGCTCGCCGACAAGCCCGCGCCGCTCGGCGCCGATCTGCCGTGGCAGGACGCGCGGGTACTCGCCGAGGTGCTCGAGCGCGTCAAGCATGAGTATGTGAATCCGGTCGATGACCACGAGCTCCTGCAGGCGGCCATTCGCGGCATGGTGTCCTCGCTCGATCCGTACTCGGCCTATCTCGACGGCGAGGAGTACGACGAGGTCAAGATCTCGAGCTCGGGCGAGTATTCCGGCGTCGGCATCGAGGTGTCTCTCGAGGACGATCAAGTCGTCGTGGTATCCCCGTTCGACGGCTCGCCGGCGGCGGAGGCGGGAATCCGCAGCGGCGACGTCATCGCCACCATCGACGGCGTCGCCGTGAACACCACCGCCCTGGCCGACACGATTGGGCGCATGCGCGGCAAGGAAGGCACCTCCGTCACCATCGGCATATTGCGCGAAGGCAGTGACGAACCGTTGCGCTTCACCCTGAAGCGTTCGCGCGTCGAATTGCACAGCGTCAAGTCTGAACTGCTCGAGCCCGGCATGGGCTATGTGCGAATCTCGCAGTTCACTGACACCACCGGCGACGATCTCAACGCGGCGCTCGAGGACTTGCGCAAGCGCAACGGCGCGGCGCTCAAGGGGTTGGTCCTCGACATGCGCAACAACCCCGGCGGTGTGCTCGAGGCGGCGGTGTCGGTCGCCGACACATTTATCGACAGCGGCATCATCGTGACCGCCAAGGGACGCACGCCGGAATCCAAATTCGAGATGGACGCAACGCCGGGCGATGCGCTCGATGGCGCGCCCATCGTCGTGCTGGTCAACGGCGGTTCGGCCTCGGCGGCCGAGATCGTCGCCGGCGCCTTGAAGGATCACCACCGCGCGAAACTCATGGGACGCACCACCTTCGGCAAGGGTTCGGTGCAAACCGTCATGCCCTTGTCCGGCGACCGCGCGCTCAAGCTGACCACGTCGCTCTACTACACTCCATCAGGCGTATCGATCAATCACCGCGGCATCGCGCCCGACATCGAGCTGCAGCGCGACCCGAAGCCGCCGGGTGTCCCGGCGCCGCCGGACGCGCCGCTAATCCAGCGAGACCCCGAGGTGAAACGCGCGCTGCAGGAACTCAAGGTGCCGACCGTCGGCGGCAGCGGATCGTTATCCACGGGCCTCCGCTCTCCGCTGCAGTCGACGCGGCTCGCGCGGAACATTGGGTCGGAACCCTAGCAGCGTGCGCAGCACCCGATCGATCGAGATCCTGTGTTTGGCGCTGGCCACCCTGGTCCTGGTGTGGTCCGGGGCGCTGACGGCTCAAACCTGGCCGGTGCTGGTGCTGGTCGGCACGTTCGCCGTCGCCATCGGAGTGTTTCGCGCCCGCCGGTTCTTGCCGAAGCGTACCCGGCTGCGGCTGCTGATCGAGTCCTGGTCCATGCTGATCTTCGTCACCGGCGTGCTGTGGTTTACGGGCAGGAGCGCAAGCCCGCTGCTCAATCTGTACCTGCTGCCGATCATGTTGAGCGCCTTCACGCTGGGACGTCTGGTGACGCTGCTGCAGGTGGCGGCCATCGTGCTCTGTCACGTGCTGTTCGCCGTCGCGACACCCGGCGTCGACGTCGCGTCGCTCTATTATGCGAGTCAAGCCGTCGGGCAATTGGCGCCGTTTTTGCTGGTCGCCTACCTGACCTCGACGTTGACCGCGGACATCACCGAGGCGCGGGAACGCATCGAGAATCTGGCGCATACCGATGCCCTCACGGGGCTGTTGAATTCGCGCACCTTCAACGAGGTGTGGCAGCGCGTGCACGCGGCCTGCGAACGCGAGCGAGGCGTGTACGCCCTGCTGTTGATCGACATCGACAAATTGAAGGAAATCAATGATGCCTTCGGCCACGAGGCGGGGAATAGCGCCATCACCCTGGTAGCGAAATGCCTGCAGCGAAGCATCCGCAACACCGATCATGCGGCACGCTTCGGCGGCGATGAGTTCGCGGTGCTTTTGCCCGCGGCGTCCCCTGAAATCGCGGAGGCCGTGGTGAAGCGCGTGCGCCACAATGTCTACAAGACCACCCTCGACCTGCGCTCGCGGATGATCCGCTGCAATGTCAGCATCGGCGTGGTGATTTACCCGAAAGATGCCCGCGATACGCGCGAACTGCTGAGCATCGCGGATCGCAAGATGTACCGCGATAAGGAACTGCGGCGCGCACCCGGCGCGGCGGCGAGCGCCTGAAAGTCTGACCCCGCCGCGACGATGTCCCGCGACGATGTCCCGAGGGGAAATCTCGAGACGAACTCCCTAGACGAAGTCCCAGGGGGTCAGTCGGACCGGCAATCGAACCGGCTGGACATTCGCAACGATCATGGCAAAGTTAGGGCTTGGTCACGCCCGAGATCCATTGACATATGATGAACTTACAGCACTTATTTAAGTCACCGGGAACGTCAATGGCGCGTACCCCTCGGGGCCCGAGTTTCTCGCTTCGAGCGCAGGCAGGCAGCGTGTTCCGGGTCTTGCCGCTGGCGTTCGTGGTGCTCAGCGTCTCGGCAACCGGGGCTTCGGCAAAGGCAGCCTCGGCACGGACAGCCGCGGCGAAGGCCGATCACGTTTCCACGCTGCGCGATTCCGGGAGCGGCGATCCCAAACTCAAATCGAGTTCGGTGCTGATCGTCGATCGGAGCGACTCCTCGGTGCTCTATGCGCGGCATCCCGACGTCGCCATGCCCATCGCCTCGATCACCAAGCTGATGACGTCGCTCGTGGTCCGGGAGGCAGGGCAGCCGCTCGATGAAGTCATCCAGATCACCGACGCCGACCGCGACATGCCGAAAGGCGCCTTCTCGCGCCTCGCCGTCGGCACCCGCTTGACGCGCGGCGATCTCATGCACCTGGCGCTGATGGCCTCCGAGAACCGCGCGGCGCACGCGCTCGCCAACCATTATCCGGGCGGTATGCCCGCCATGGTCGCCGCCATGAACGCCAAGGCTGCGGCGCTCGGCATGAGCCATTCGCACTTCGTCGATCCCACCGGGCTGTCGAGCGAGAACGTCGCAAGTCCCGAGGACCTGTTCAAACTCGTGGTGGCGGCCGGACACGACGCCACCATTCGCGAGTACTCGACCGACAAGCGCTACGCCGTGCGCGTACGCAAGCAGCTCGTCGAATTCCGCAACACCGACAACCTGGTGGCGAATCCCGACTGGAACATCGTCGTGCAGAAAACCGGCTATATCACCGAAGCCGGCAAGTGCCTGGTGATGGAGACCGTGATCGACGGCCGCTCCGTGGTCATCGTGCTGCTGGATTCGTTCGGCAAGTACACCCGGGTGGCGGATGCGAAGCGGATCAAGACTTGGATGGAGGCGGGGAAGGCGCGGCGGCTCGAGGTATCCATGCGGTGAATCGGCCCTGGTATAGGCCGATTGGCTGGCTGGAAGGTTGCTGCCCCTACGTTGA
>Ga0209611_10004136_pt1 | contig 24909 bp, 16 predicted proteins | sample S1TSphgellanicum_3_FD_187693 | JGI IMG/M metagenome (GOLD analysis project Ga0209611, IMG submission 187693) | Host-associated microbial communities from peat moss isolated from Minnesota, USA - S1T2_Fc - Sphagnum magellanicum MG (SPAdes) (version 2) | ecosystem: Host-associated > Plants > Peat...
TCGCTTTCCAGAGCTTTATCAACAACTTCGATTTGCTGAAAATGCTGAAGTGAGTGTTCTTTATTGGTTCTTTGTAGACTCCATGGACTTCTTTTATGCTTAATACAGCAATGTATTCAGTGTTCAGGTGAATTTGATGTGTTGACATAAGGTGGCATTGCCTTCTGCACAGGTGTTGCTGGTACCATCTGCTTTCACTAAGAAGACTGGGGAAGCCCACTGGGAGCTTCTACTCCGTGCTCGAGCAGTTGAGACTCAGTGTTATGTACACTCCATCTCATCCTCTTAGTGTAGTCTGGATTTGAAGCTGACAGAATGCAAGTAGTACATACAAAAAGCATGTGCAATGGGAATGTGTATAGATCACCCTGGTACTTCTATGGTGTGACTGGCTGAATGAACTGATATCTATAGAAAGAACAAGAAGTGGTCCTCATGTTGAGGTTGTTGCAGGTATTAGCAGCAGCCCAGGCTGGCAAGCATAATGACAGACGAGAGAGCTATGGTGATGCTATGATCATTGACCCTTGGGGCACAGTCATTGCCCGATTATCAGGTCCTCTTTCTCTCTCTGCTCTTGCTCTTGCTTTTTGGGGTTGGTTCTCAATTAATGCCTAGCAGTTTTGGGCCAGACTCTGTTTACTTGGTGACTTCAAATCCAATAATTTGGTCTGTAGTCACTGTTTCTGCAAGGGCATGCATAGCAAGACCTCCAGAGAATAGCTATGTGTATGCATCTTATCTTCTGTCAACTTGATCATTAAGGAGTGTAGTTTGTCTGCCCTTTGTAGACAAGCTGGTTACAGGGATAGCAGTGGCACAAGTTGATCTCTCAATGTTGCAAGCAATCAGACTTCGTATGCCAATTGAGCAGGTGAGATCTGAGACTGAAGTTATGGTGTTGTGCCCATAACTCCCTTGGTCATGCATATCCTACATTTATGTGTGCAAACAGTAATGATGCTAGAGCTTCTTTATTAAGTACGTGAGAGCCTGGTTGTACCATTTGCTGGAGAATCTACCCAAGGCTTGCAGGGTTATATGAACCTGGTGATGAATAAGAGTAATTTTAGGCATTCCAACATGATCTAGAGAAGAGAACTGCATGCCATGTTTTTTCTCATGCTTGTCTGCTTTCTGCAGCATCGGCGATATGATATCTATGGGCCTTCCTGCCCTCAGCAGGTACCAAGCAAAGGTGATGAGAAGCATTCTTCTTTGTGAAGCTCTCAATGGTTTGAGTTATTTTTCCAATTCAACCATCTCCAGGAGTTCCTTTTCAATTCCCATCCATATACATCCTGAGATTTTGTTTCCATGCATTTAGTTGTCTATCCAGAACATATATCTTCATTCATGCTGGGTGGTTGCAAATCATTTATTAGGACATCATTACACCACATTTCCTGGGTTTCTGCCTCTAGTTCAGTTGAAGGATCTTGAAGTTTTGAACAGTGAGGTCCTTAGCATCTCAGTCCTGCCAAAATATGTGGTGTATGAGCAAAATGATTGGGCTGGGCTGGGCAAATGGTTTGCAGTTGAGACTGATATTATCACTCTGCTCATATTCAAAAACCTGGGGCACAGTCCAGGGAAAGGATGTGGGGGTTTTCCTAGCCTGGAATATTATACATGTAATTCATGGCAGCCAGTGGCAGCCAAAGATTGTGTGACAATAACAGTTTGAAATTGCCTGTGGTCCACTGGGATGATGTTTGTGGCCAGTGAAGCTTTGGAAGAAGGATAGTGAGTGGTCATGTGGTGATTGAAGTTTGTTAGGTAGTCTTAGCTGGGTGGGTGTAACCAAAAAAGGGGAACACGTATTTTGGTGTTTCTAAATGCACTCAGTGATTCCAAGGGCAGCTGATCCAGCTCCCTTGCAGCTATATTGGGAGACAGATGGGTTGCGCACATGAAGGAAGAAGCTTGGCAGACTGCCACGCGAGAAGCAGGTCTACCTGTGATCAGCCACAAAACCTGGCAGGCAGAAAATTCTGAAGCTCCCCTTCTGGCCTGGCCACAAACTGCAGTGCTCCATTTAGCACTCTGCATGAGTCTCTCCTGAGTTCTGTTTAGCACTCTGCCCAAATCTCTCCCAAGTTTCACTTCTCACCTTCGCACTCACCCGTGCTCACCTGCCCCCATTCTGTAGCCATTTTCTCACTGCACACAATACAGGCACTGTGTTTCTCAAATTTTTTCTCGAAAAATCACATTTTCTTCTGTCTTTCTCACCATGGAACTGTCTCAATAGCCAAATTTCCAAGTTTCCTGTACCTGATGATGATGGGTTCAAGCTGTTCACTTCCCTTGTTCATTGTGCCTTGCACAGCACCTCCAGCTCCACCTAAATCCAAGAGATTGGAAAAATGATTCTATAGCATTGTTGATGGATTTGTTTGAGGAGAAGTTTCTTGCCAATAGCATGAACAGCTTGACACAGCAGCAGTGGCAAGAAATTTTATTGAAGATTGAGGAGGCATTTCCATTGACCCCTCCGCACACTTGGGCTCAAGTTCAGTCCAAAGTACACAAAATGTGGAAGAAATTTAATCAGTTGAAACATGAGCATGGAGAATCTGACACAGGTCAATGCAAGTGGCCATGGTTTGAGCGATGTTTAATGATTTGGGGCAAGATTGCCAAGGCTTGTGACACTGCTGGAGGCATGGACAATGGTGTTCCAATTGATTCGGTGGGTGGATCTGTGCAGGAGCCTGTCAACTTGGAGGATACTGAAGAACATGATGGTCCTCCTCCAAACAGACAGGTTCTTCCATTTGCAGGCGACTCTTCTCAAGGCATTAAGACTCCACCCACACCGAGGTAAGCAGCTTGCAAGAAGCCAGGGATGGATGGTAAGCCTCCACAAAAATTTGTTTTTACTAAATTGCGTAGAGGGTAGGGAGAGAAAATTAGATGGAGCAGCTAAAAAGGTGGGCAGACTATGCGTGGATGTGCGCATTTTGTTTGCCTGCTGCCCTTTCTGCCAGTGAATTTCAAGGAGCAGGCAGGCAGAAGCCAAGGTTTTCACAATCATGTGTGTGACCCAAGAGTCTACCACTGACCTGATTGTTTTAGCAACCTACCCACTTTTAAGTCAATAGCTACCTTTTGTGTGGGATGACCTATCTGCTGTTGACATTAGTGAGGTGCCCCTAGAAGGCCAATTGTGCCAGTTGCAACCTTCCAGAAGCCAAAGAAGACCATTGATTCTGCCAAATAAGTGAATCCTGGGCAGTCCAAGGGATGGCTTACCTGGCAGAACCGACCTTGTATGGCCCAATCTCTAGAACATAAGCTCTGCATTCACAGACTTGCAACACATCTCTTACATATAGCAACTTTGGATTCACAGTTGCATACACCATACAAATGCTTAAAATGCCATCATAATTCCTGTGTGCCCATAAGAATTTCTATAATTGGATAGCTGGCATCAGTGGTTCTTTTTGGTGCGAACTATTGCCAAAATGAGAAAAATAAATGTAAAAAGGGCATATTATTCTGTCACAATATTCCCATTTTTCTGACACCAAATTTCAAGAAAGTCTTTATTTTTGGAATTGTTTTTGCCAAATTTGGACTGTGCTTTTAGTTTGGTAGCAGTTTTTTAAATAGTTTTTTTACTGTTTAGACAGGTTTTAAAAACATGTTGCCATTTAATGCTTAATCCCTTGTGGGATGCTAGCAAATGAAGCAACATCTGAAATTTGAAAAGAAATCACTGGCTTGCATGCTTTTTTGGTGGTTCACAGTTTCAATTATACTGGCCATGATTCTCTTATTTGCCCTTCCATTATAGGTCGGTCATCTGGACTTGAACTTTCCTCATATGCATGCATACAAGCTTAAATGCTCTAGACAATGGATTGTAAGGTCTTTTTGATGCAATGGCTAAAGTTGACCTCCAAAGCTCTCCTTATACATGAAGAGCCAACAAAGAGAAATGTCCATATACATTATCAAAGATGTATTGGGATTATCATCAGTTGTGGTTACTGCTACAGGCATGAACACACATAAACCCCGAATAACAAAGCCACAGACATTTCGAAGGGAGGAAATTGTATGAGGACAGAAGCTAGAAATAGTGCAATTAGATTTGCAAAAGTCAGTCCAAGACAAACTGAAACAGTTGGAGGTGGGGAGTCTAAAAAATAAAATACAAGAATTAGAAGATGTGAAAGCTGCAGGACAGAGGTTGTGGGCCAGAATTAGGTGGAATCAATTAGGTAACATAGTGTCTAAAGAAATTTTCTTGACTATCAAGTCAAAACCTAGTAAAACTTTGATTTTCACTCTAAGAGATGAGGATGATATCGTGGTATCTAGAGAGGAGGATTTAGAATTTGTTTGTTGCAATTTTTACAAGAAGTTGTACCAAGTTAAAGAAGAAACCTTGGAACAAATAGAAATGAGAGCTTGGGGTTTTGGAATCATTACTCAAAAAGTTTTCTAGTGAGCTGAATGCTAGGCTAGGCAGACCAATTTCAATGGAGGAACTTCACCTAGTCACAAAGTCCATGGTGGGGTTGTGGTAGAGTTTTACCTTTTTTGCTATGAGGTAATAAGAGAGGAATTTTCATAGATGATTAAGGTAGCAATGCAAGTGGGGCAATTCCCTAAGGGGGTTAACAAGGGGATGATAACTCTTTTGTTCAAGGCTAGAGAGAAGAAAAATTTGGGGAATTGGCATCCCATTACTCTTTCGAACATGGCTTACAAGATTTTTGCTAAAACATTGCAATTAAGACTCCAACCTATCTTGATGGAGGTGGTGGATACTGACCTAATAGCCTTCCTTTCAATGAGGTATATTCTAAACAACGTCTTGTTAATGTAAGAAACCATTGATTGGGTTTAGTGGTCTAACCAACCCCTAGTTTTTCTTAAACTGGATTTTGCAAAGGCATATGACAAAATAAGTTCAGGCTTTTTGTTCATGGCATTGGAAAAAATGGGGATAGTAGTTGAATTCGTAAACACCATGTGAAGGTCTTGTTTCAAGACGCGGAAGTGACAGTTTGTATCAATGGGGGCATTACTAGTTCCTTTAAAGTGGAAAGAGGAGTAAGGCATGGATACCTTTTGGCTCCTTACCTTCTCATTTTAGCTAGGGAAGTTCTTAATTTCATGATGAAGGAAGCTACAAGCAGGGGTGATAAAAGGGATCTCTCTCCTGGGGCCTACAAGGCAACATACATTATCTCAATATGTGGATGATACTACATTTTCAGTGAAAGGAAAGGAAGGCAATTTGTGAACTATAGTTCATCTACTAAACAATTTTCCTTTTTATAAGTGGATTGGATATCAACTTGGACAAATCCATGGCCTAAGTAGCAAGAAAGAGAGACAAAAACCTAAGTGGATAGAGGAATTTAGGTGAAAGTGGGTGAAGGACGGGGAGCTTGCTAAGCTATTGGGGGTGCCTTTTGGGCTAAATTTAGATACCAAGGAGGTGGATGCTTTTCTAATTGAAAAACTACAGAAAAAACTTAGGCATTGGAACATTCTTCATTTGCCTCTTGTTGGTAGGGCTATAGTCATCAACTCCGTGTCGGCATCCACATTATGGTTTTTCATTAGGGTTTGGGGAGGTACAAAGAAAGTAATCAAGAAGTGCAAGACTTTATTAAATTTTTTTCTATGGGCCGGAAATGGTCATCATGCAAAAACAAGGGTCAATTGGGGGGATTGTTGTGCACATAAAAACATTGGAGGGTTGGGCCTAACTAATCTAGAAGGTGCTCTTTAGCTTTGCTATGTAAGTGGGTCCTTACTGCCTTAAAACGAGGGTATTCCAACCTCAAATCCTTATTCAGGTTTAATTTAGCTAGATGTAAACCCTCCCAACACAAGAATTGGAGCCCAAGTATTAATTGAGCTATGGTTAAAGGACATGTTTTTAGTTTAGGTTCTAAAGTATGGGGGCAAATTTTGAGGGTGTGGAAGCATTTTGTTGACAAATTGCAGTTCATCCTTCCCTTACATGTGAAATCCATTAAAAGGGTTAACTTATGGTGGGGTTCCAATTTTAGGGGTTCAAAATATGGTATCTCCATACTTTGTGCTCAAGAACTACATGTAGCAAGGTTACAACAAGTAGGAGACTTGTGGGACTCAAACTTGAACAAATTCCATTTTTGGGAGGAAGTTAGAAATAGGTTTTAGTTTGAAGCTGATGAACAATGCATATGGTAGCGGATGTTGAACTATATCTTGGAGATTTGGGTCATAGACATGACAAACCTTTATGTGGAAGCTACATGTGGTGAATGGGTTGGCATTTTTGAAGGTATGTCACAGGATCCAATTCGAGTCTTTTGCATAGTTAGGGAATTTATATCAACTATTGATGGGGTTTTACAACAATAGATGGAGGTGCCTAGTGGGGTACATGTTTACAAAGTGAGAGTGCATTCTAGGTTACTCTAGCCCGTGGTTAGGGGTTTGCTATTCTCTGGTACACTAAAGAGGGTTAGCGTATGCATCAAAGCTAAAACAAATGACAATTTGATAAAATTATTTTTTGGTGCCATTGAGGACTTGGGTTTTGACCCTAGTTTATGGAATTGGAAGGAATAGAGGGAGCTAATGAGTTATAATGCTAGGGAGGGCAAGAAGTTGCTCAATCCAAAGGAAACCCTTTCAAGAAATGTGTCCGAGAAATGGAACCAAATCCTCTCACCAAACTTCAAGCTAAAATGGCAAGATGTTTGGGCCAAGAGAAGGGGCGAAAAGGAGGCAAGTTTCCTCTGGTCTTTGTGACGCAAGGCCTTTGTTGTAAATACCTAGAGGGGAAAAGTAAATCATAACATCCAAGTAGATTGTCCCTCTTGAACATATAACCCCAGAAACCATCATGCATAGGTTTTGGCAATGTCCTAGCACTAGGACAGCATGGGAACAAGCCTTCTCATTCTTGTATAGTTTCAAGTCTCCTGTAGACGCTAGCTTGGCTCAGAGGCCCCTTAGCCTTGAACAATGTTTGTTTAATAAGAAATTGCCTAACAAATTTAGAAAATTCAACTTTTGTTGGTCCTTAGTTAAAGGTATTACCTTCTAGTCAATTTGGCTTGAGAGGAATGATCCAAGTTTCAATGGTGCTAGGTGGCACGATATCAAACTTAAGAAAGTGATGTGGGATGGTCTTCTGGATTATGGTAGATTGGAGTGGCAACATACACTTCAGAAAATTAAGAGGAAACTGACCAATGAGGCCAGCTTGTTGGAGGCTTTTGACAAGCTGTGGGGTCCACAGCATCTCATCTGCGCTAGGGACGGGCCTAAAGTTAGGTAGTGCTATCAAGCACCTTACAATAGTAGGAGTTTCCTTTGGTATGTGTGTGGTTCTTGGTGCCGGGGTTGGGTGTCCCCCTGGCCTCGTGGTGTACTGGTTCTCTTTTTGCAATGTATTTTCCATTTGTGTCAAAAAAAAAAAAACTGTGAATAAACAATCCAAGGGAACATCAGTACTCAAACAGACACAAAAACAAGGAGCCAAATTTGAGAAAGTGGGTTGATAGAACTTCTCTTGAGTCCTTATGCAAAGAGAGAGAGCAAACAAATGGAATTATTCATGTACCGTATCAATGACGTCATTGTCAAAATTGAGAATTGCTGGAGCTCATTATTAGAGGTCATGGGTACACAGATGAATACTTTAAACCCCGTAACAATCTGCAGCAACAGCTATACATACTCAAACAGACAAAAGCAAGGAGCCAAAAACAAAGAAAATGAGTGTGTTTCTCCTTAAACAAGGAGAGGGCCAATAAATTAAAAAAAAAGTACCCCCAGTTTATAATGGGGCTATTAGCGCAGGCCAAAAATGGTGATGAACAGTTTTGGAAAGGAATATTTCATGCAGCCAATGGGAAGGCTCAGCATGCCTTGATTTTTTTCCTTTTAAGTTTGGGGGGGGGGGGCGAGGATTTTTTTTCTTTTTTCCTTTGTTTCCAACATGTTCCCTTCAAGTTCCCAGTGGGTTCCCAATAGCACCTCACTTTAATCCCATGTGTTTTGCCCAAAGTTCTCCCCTTCTCACCTATATAGTGGGGAGGCACTCCATCTTTCCACAGAATCTTCTATTTTGGGGAGCCTTCATAGTTTCAACTTTTTTTTGCGATGGGCCAATGAAATCGGCTCATTGCAAAAAAAAAAATTGGACTTGTGAGGCACCCCAACTAATTAATATGAAACAGCATAAGTACCCCCCAGAATATAGTGTGATTGTTATTAGTGGCACATATTACATTCATGTCAAACTATGCTATATTGTATATACCAGAAATGTTCTACATTGCGATAGATGGAACTACATAATTTACCTCCCACATGTGTAATGAGCTAAGGTCTAGACTAGTGTTGTCTGGATTTTGGTTCCGGTTCTCTGTTATCTGGATTGTCAGTTTTGAATTTTGAAAAAAAATTTCCAGAACTGGAACTGGAATCAACCTTGGAACCGGAACTGGAAATTGGGGAGGGGGTTTAGGGATGACCACTTGATATAAGTGGTCACATTTTTTGTTGTTGTACAATGCCAGTAGGTAACTAAGAAAAATCAGTTTTGGACTATGCTGTAGTTAGATAGAACGACCCATTTAGGAACTGTTTTTTAAGAACCAAGAACCAGGAGTTTTGAAATGTGAACACTGGGTCTGGAACCAGACTGGAGGTCCTAACAAAAATTTTAAAAATTCTTGAACCGAACTGTAGGTTCTTTCAAATTAAAAAAAAGTTGGAACCAAGACCGGGTTCTCCTGAATAGTAAGAACCAGACAACACTTAAGCTGGGCACATGAGCAGCCAGTTAGACCCTTAGTGTCACAGGCTAAGCGTAGGCTAACGGGCCGAAGCTAATGGGCTAACCTGGGATTCGCTTCAGAATGAGAAGCCTCGGAACTTGTCAGCAGTATCTTCGGCGTAGGCTGTTAGCCGGCTAACGAGGGCTCATAAGCCCAGAATTGTGCTCATGTGCCCAGTGCAACTGGTCTAGACTGCATGGGCATAGGAAAAACCATATCCTGTTGTGATATATGGTATCCTAGAGATAGATGTAAAATTGTTAATTATTTGTGCTTATTTGTGCACCCTAAACATTTAAACTGAGGTGGCTATGTGACCCAAGGGCCATACTCAGACAAAGAGTTAATCCAGATAGTGGGTGGAGCTGCCACCTGTGAGTGGCAACAGATATGCTCTGAAAAAGCCGTATAATAATATGCTAATTCTGTAATTAGACTCCTACAAGAGTCCAAAATTATCTATTACCACACCTACAGATTTAGATAGTTGCATCTCCACCTCCACATGCAATCGTACCTCACTGAGGGATCCTCAATAGGCACTTACAGCAGCCTTGCATAGCAATCTAAGACTAAGCTATGCAAGGGTGAACCTTAATGAGTTGATATCATTTTACAAGAAAGTATGATATTATGCATTCTTGGCAAACACTTCTCATTCCATAAGCTCTCAGTAGAGAGACACCTTCACTAAGAAGTTCACTAAGAAGGACCCTTTTAACTCTTGACGATTTCCCCTGCCGTGCCATGCTCTACAATGCATTATAGCTGCAAGGATAGTTCTTGCAAAGCCCTGTGATCACACCTTTCCGTGCTCACCATCATCATGCTATAATATATCACAAGATATTCTTTCTACACAGTGTTGGGGTAGACATCTTCATGAGGATGATCCATCTAGCTCTTGATGATTTTCTGTGCCACTCCCTTTCGCTACAATTCCTCGTAATAGGCTAAGCACCATCTTTGATGTAATGAATCACTAGACATTCATTTCGCTCAAATCCCCACTGCTTACAGCTTCATAATCCAGCACAGTGATGCTAGTGAAACCTGCTGGAAACCTGGGGCAGCAAGAATCTGACCTCAGAAGTTGGAAATATTTTTCCCAATTTTGTGTGTGTGTGTGTGTGTGTGTATCTTTTTGTCTGTTTTTTCTTTCACCCTCCTCTTTATGGAGATTCTCTGAGTTGACAAGGGTCAAATTATGCAGAATTCACCTTTGCCACTTGGGGTGAGCATTAATGAGCCCGCATGACTCCTGACAGAGAAATGAGATTTGTGTAATCAGTGTGTACATAACTAATTGCTGGCAAGTTGGGGATGCGCCAACATGGAAGTTGAGTGTATCACCTCAATGATTCCGAGGAACTGAGTGGGGGCCTCCCATCTGGTTAAGAAAATATGCGATAGTCAAATTCAAAGAATCAGATGAGGCACCAACCATGCAGAAGAAGTTGAACAATTGTGCAAATGAAACTTCAATGTCAGACCAAATTATCCAATATATGACTTGCCATAAACTCCTGTACCTAATCTGGATACAGAGATGCTCCTGTTAAAAGGGGACCACCTAGAATAAATAAATAAAGGAAAGACACCTGGCAAGGGAACGAAAGAAAAAAGAAAGGATCAAAGTCGAAACAAAAGATCACATCTGAAAGTGCAGAATGCACCCTGGGGAGCCCTAAGAGGAGGACACGGAACCTAGGACCTAAACCCATCACTAGTAGCACTAAGCAAGCACGAAGAATGTAGTTACAAAGCATTAAACATCATGCAATATTTTTTGGATTGCTAACCAGGGCTTGAAGTGTAGGGTAAAGCTCAGAACATCATACAATGTTCTGTGTTGGTAACTAGGCCTCGAAGTGTAGGGTAAAGCCCAAGGACGGGGGCTTTCCCAAATATGGGGCCTTGGAGGAGGTGATAACCAAGTCTGGCCCCACATTTTGGGAATGGGTCCCACTCGTGGCTTTCACCCATTGTAAAGCACAACATGAATTATATCATGAACCTAAACATATGTAGGTTATAAGGCCAAGAAGGGGGTGTAAACCTGAATGAAATGGCAAGTTGGTGTGCTTTTTAGTGTGAACACATAATTTTTTTAGGTTTTAAACTTTGTGTCATTATCAACTTTGTGCACAATGATGGTGGAAAGCTTGTTGTCATTGTTTGTTTTTTCATATTATACATCGTTATAAAAACTTGAAAAGGGCATGTGAGGGAGAGAAGTTGTTTGTTGTTTGTGTGTGTTGTAGAATTTATCTTGTCTAGAAGGTGGATAATTGAAAATGAAACAACATTTATGAAGCTTTTGCAAGTGGAATTTGGAGAGGTTGCAATTGGGGATAAAGGAGGGACATCAAAATGGTGTTAAACATTAGAGCTAAATTATTAGCCCATGAGTTTGTAGGATTGGCAAGTTGATTGTGTTGCCTTCGTTGGTAGTTGTTTTATTTTTTTCTATTGCACCAATAATTACTTAGGGCAATGTGATATGTATTTTTGACATTGTATGAAGGGTTGGTGCCAAGAAGTGATGATAACATAAGGTGGTCCGAATTTTAGTACATTTGGCATGTAAGCAACGTTGTATTCATGCATTGGGTTGGGGAGAATTTTAGGAAATGAACCAAGCCTAGGTGATTAGTTCTTTGGAATGGTCAATATGAAAAACCCATTAGAGTTATCCTCAAGTTGAAGTAGGAAATTAATGAAGTCCAAGATTCTGTTAATTTTTGAAATTAATTTTACACCTTGGAATCCACATAGAAAATTTTGCTTACACTTGTATGGTTTTTTGCATAAATCAAGTACTTTCCATTTTTCCTAAAACCGCCATACCTATGAACCAATAGTTGGATGGGAAGGGGGATTATTGTAGTAGTGATGCAAAGAAAATGTGTGTGAATTGATGCATTGCATTGTAAGGGTGGGATTTTAATAGTTCACAAGATTGAAAGAACATTGAGGGATTTGATCTATGGGTGAACCTTCAATAATCATGGAAAAAAAAATTATTTTCAATCTCAAAACCTGTATAAAACTATCATTGGATAGATTTGCAATTGAATGAATTCAGTTGTGTAATGAGTATTTTTGCAACAATGTTGTGTTTTAGTTTTTGTTGAACCTTAGTGTAAACATAAAATATGTGTTTCTGTTGTAAGGTTTCTATGGCTTAGGACTAAAATTCTAAAGAAATGGAATTCGTAGTATAACAAATAAGCTTTCAGGGTGTAAACAAGATAAAGTGAACAACTTGATTACCTTGTCAAAATTGGAACAAATAGATTTAAAATAACAATAAACCCATTATTGAATTGTGGAACATTGAATGTTTTCATTTCAATGATTAAATATGATAAATGTTTACCCTAATGTGTATTGATTTTCATATTTCAAACTGTAAAAGTAAGTTTTTCAAAATACAAATAACTTTATACATCTACTTTTCACTATGGGCTTTTGGTTTCAAATAGGTGTCAAGTATGTTCTTACAAAAAGGAAATATATATATATATGACTTGCTAAACATATGTTGATTTTCATTTCTTAACTTATTACATATCATTTTCATTAATTTTTCAAACCAAAAAGTAGGTTTGATATTTTTCAATTGATTTCAAATGTACTTTGTATCTACTTTTAAAATTCATTTACTTTTAATTTTTTAAAAATTAGATTCTTATAAACTTAATAAAGCTAACTAATGTTACTTGACACAAACTTTCACCTAATTTGATGCTATTTTATAGTAGTTATATGAGAGGTGCAGGGTTAAAGTGGAGACATTTACTTTTTTGGTATATTTTATCTTACTTTGACCTTTTAATCAAACTCTTTTCTAGCTATATTTTGTACGTGTTATCACTTAGGTTATAGCGGAAGGTTCTTACTTCTTTATGGTAATTCCTAAGAATGAAAGGGAATTCAATCCAACAAATAGGCATAATTTCCTTCCCACTCTCAAGGAGTAGGAATAACATCTTTTTTTCTCTAATTCCTTTGTGTTGAAGGGCAAGGTTGGCCTTCACCAAGACGGGGTTATGGTCTACCCTACTTTTGTCATAGTGAAGGATTTGATTGAAAGTTGTTCTTAAATTTTTTTTGTCAAGTAAAGGGTGATAAGGTCATCTATTTAAATTGTATCTATGGAATACATGTATTTTTAAAAAAAAATTATGTTTTGAAACGACCTTTTTAAAAGTGGCTTTTAGATTGATATTTTTGTCTACTCACTTTATTGAAATCTACTCCTTTTAATTTTTAGTATAAAATTCTGATGATTGAAAATCTCAAAAAACCTTTTATTTTCAAATTTCAAATTTCACTTTCTCATGAGATACTGCTAGTAAAAAATAAGGTTGATCTCCAATCCTTGGTTTAAGGGAAATGTTTAAAGAAACCACATATGTTTTAAATTCCAAGACCATTTAAAAATAATCTTAAACCAATTTGGTGACATTAGAAGAAAAATATGTATTTTCAACTAGTCTTTATGATTAAATTATAGTTGCAAGAGACATTTTGTAATTAAAATCTCTTTAGTTGCCTAAGATAAGTCGCATGTGATAAATTAGTCATAAATGACAAAGGGTATTGTATGAAAGAAAAAGTCAACAAATACATTTCATCTTTTGACTCCATTGTATACGTATTGTCACATGTGATTAAGATGTAACCATTTTGGTCACAATTGAGGGCAAATGATGTGTTGCCACGTGTTTTAATATTTGATTATTTAAAATATAATGATGATAATTATTTTGAAATAATGTAGGATGTTCAATTCAAATACTTGGATGATCTTCTATTATGATACATGGCCCAATGTAAGTATGCTTCATGGCATAATTTTTTAAAAATAAAATAAAAATATTATGTTGGTAGGTACCTAGGTAGGTACATAAATAGGTGCCTACAAACCTAAGCTACATACCAACCTACTTACTTAGGTAAAAAAAAAGGTAGGTATTTAGGTAGGTAGGTCAAACTAGGTATTTACCTAGCTAGGTAGATAAGTAGGTTGGGAAGGTAAGTATTTTAGAATTGTGCACAATTTGTTTTTTTGTTTTGGGTTGAACCTTTTGATTAGGTCATCCCATGTGCATAGATTTTTTAATGTGAAATTGGATAACCACACCCCCTTGTTTATATATTGTTCAAAATAAGAATGAAGAACAAACAATATGGGATAAATTTTGAACTTGCAACTTCTTCACAAACTAAATTGTAATTCCAAAACTTTCTTCACGCCTTATTTTCTTAGTTTTTAGATTTTTAAACAATTCAAATACTAATAATATAATCATTTATTTAATAATGATTAAATTTACATATATTTGAATTATAAAGTATACATTACAAATATTTAGTATTCATTATTAATTATTTAAATAAACAATAATTTCTTAATATTTAACAAAGTAATTATCTAGTTACTCACAAGTTATTAATACATAACTCATAAATAATTAAATAACTAAAATATTTTATTACTTTTTAGGATCTGATCAAATTTAATGACTATAATTTAAAAATATAAATTTAAAAAATATTTATGTTAAATTTATAAGTAATGAATGAACAATTGCTATTAAAAAGTAAAATTTTACACGAATTTAAAAGAAATTATTATTCAACTAATTACATTGCTTATTGTATAATTACATTTATTATTGTAAAAACTATTATAGGTCAAGTAAGTTTTTTCACTTGGTAATTATTAACCATAAATACAATAATTTGTTTAAAAAAACATTAATTTTCATAATTACTGTAAAATTACTATAATATATTTATCATAGATGATTAATCACAGAAGTTTAAAAAAATAATTATATAATAATTCGTGAAATTAAAATCAGGAAAATAATTATTTTAACTACACTATAATTTTTAAAAATTTTTAATTCAGTTTTGAAGTTATAAATTACAAAATGAATAATTATGTTCAATTAGAAAATAATTATGCACATACTAATTAATTCTTATCTGAAGTAATTACAATGATTTTAAAGTAACGTCACATTAATTACATTAATTAATTTCTTTTAATATAAGAATATAAATTATATAATATACAAACCTATGTTATAACAATAATTATTTAGTGTAACCTAGATTTAATAAACATAATCATTTATAATTATATATAAAATTGATTTATTATGGATAACACTAGTAGAAAAAACCCTTAAAACACAATCAATTTGAATTAAAATATAAATTTAAGATTCCAAAATAGTAATTCAGAATTCAAATATCTGTTTTTAGATCAAATAAGTTTTTTGAAGTTAAATAACAAATTTTAGAATTGAAATGTCAATTTTTAGATTCAAATAGTAATATTCAAAATTTAAATGTCCATTTTAAGAGTCAATTAATAATTTTATGAATTGAAATATTAATTTTGAGAATGCAAAATAATAATTTGGAATTCAAATTTCAACTTTCAAGTCAAATAATTTCTTAAAATTTAAATTTAAAACTTCGTAATTCAAATAACAAATTTCAACTTCAAATAAAAATATTTAAAATCAAAATATTGATTTTTAGACTCAATAATGTTTTTTGAATAGAAATATTAATTTTTAGATTTGAAAATAATAATTTAGAATTCAAATATCAATTTTTAGATCAAATAAGGTTTTTGAAATTAAATAAAAATTTCCAGAATTGAAATGTCAATTTTCAGATTCAAAGAAGAATGTTCAAAATTGAAATGTCCATTTTTAGACTCAATTATTAATTTTCAGACTTGGAGTATTAATTTTGAGATTCCAAAAATAATAATTTGGAATTGAAATTTCAGGTTCAAATCAAATGATTATTAAAAATTTAATTCCAAAATTTTCAGAGTTGAAATATAAGTTTTGATATTCATCTAAAAATATTCAAAATGAAAATGTCCATTTTTATAATCAATTAATAATTTTCTGAATTGAATTACTAATTTTTGGTTTCAAAAATATTAATTTAGAATTCCAATATCAATTTTTAGATCAAATTAGCCTTTTTGAATTTAGATGAAAATATCATATTGAAATAAAAAATTTGAAATTCAAATATGTTTTAAACAATTGAAATAGCAATTTTTAGATTCAAATAATTATTTTGAGATTCATTTATGAACAATATACATACGCATGCATGTTTTATATATAATTTTAGTACATACATTAAAATACACCCTATGTCATTGTGAAATATCTTTAGGATGTAATTGATTTGGTGACTATTGTGATTAATGGGACATATCAACCTATTAATGGATGGGAGTAAATGTAAAATTGATCAAACCAATAGGATGAAATTTTTAATAGTTGCATCATAGTTGTGAGAATGACCAAAATAGTTGAAATTTGGTCTTGTAGTTGCAAATATTCCCAAATCTAGTCACAAACGATTACAAGTCGCATATAGTCGTAAATGGAGTGGTTTTATTTTGGCTGATTTCTACTAGTGTGAATTGGCTTGCACATTTATAACACATGTAAAACACGAAATAAACATGGGCATAAGAACATTGTCAAAATGGCGAAGCTTGCCAAGTTATGAAAAATTTGTATTTCTACAAAAGTTTTTAGAATGTGGGCCATGCTTTAATTTGTGAGGTTCATGGGGGTAGAGGTAGATGGGTAGTTCAAATGGGAATGGAAGAGTTGGCACTTATGGGAGTGTGTGAGGATGTTAATGCATTTGAGGAGGTTGACTTTAAATATATTCATTGGGGGGCATAGTCCTTGAAAATGATTAAACATACATACCACCTTGTTATTATTTATTTAACATTGGTACCTAAATGTAGGTATAAAGTTTGGCTTGTTCTTTTACACTAAACTAGCAAGCTTTATGGATCATACCTAGTTTCCTTCCCCTAGCCTGAAAGGGAAAGTCTATTTTTGTCTGCAATTTTAAACCTTTAAGTGTGTGAGTTTCACCCATGTTGTTTCCTTTGGGTGGCATCCTTTCCATTTGACCATATATTGCTTGCCCAAACATCTAGTTTGTTTTACACCCAAGATGTATTCAAACACTCTTACAAACGTATGCTCAATGAGGTCAAAACATGGGTGATAGGCTTGTTTCCTATTTAACTTCCTTTTGTCATTAAATGATTTCAAAGTTTAGACACATGGAAGGTTGGATGTGCCACAAAAGTTGTTGGGGAAAAAAAAGTATAAACATTAGGGTGGGGTTTATAATGCACCTTGTGGGGCTTCACATACATCAATATGAATCAACTTGCCAAGACTTCCAACATCTTAAAATCTTGAATGTTTAACCACACAAGGCCACTAATCTCAAATTCAATATGCATTTGAGTCTTATTGGCTTGCTTTTCATAACTTGCACGTGTCTTCTCCTAGAGCTTAATGGTTTGCATGTTCATCTTTTTGTGTTTTCTTGCCATCTCTTTAGTATTATCATCTCCTTTTGTGATAGTCTCCTTTCTTTTTTAGGATGGCTATGTACATGGGTTGTCTTGCTTCAACTCCTAAGTCAAATTCAAAAGGATTTATTCCAAAAATGATTGGTCAAGTTGTAACAAAATTTTGTTAACCCTAAATGGTCTCCCCAATTCCTATGAATGGTTCCCACATATTGGTTCAATATGCCATTGACCCTTTTGGCCATTGGTTTGTGGATGAAATTCTATGTTAAACTTTAATGTAGTTCCAACTTTTTTCAAAAGAAGAATTTCAAATTCCAATGTGAACTTTTTGTCATGGTCGCTCACTATGACCTCCAACATGCCATTGTGTTTAACCCACATGTTGAAGAATAACTTTGTTGTTTTCATCATTGTGGTTGTGATTTTAGTTGGCCAAACTTAGCCAACTTGGAAAACCTATCTACCACCACCATGATGGTGTCTTTTTCTTGCCACTCCTAAAAACATGTCATAAAGTCCATTGATCATTCTCAAACATGTTTGCCAAAAATTAATAGGATTTTATATAACCTAAATTTTTTTATACATTGATTTGGTATTTTGGCATTTCACACAAATGCACATGTAGTGTATTATGTTTTTTTCATCATTTTAGGCTAATATAAGCTTTTGCTCAAAATTGCTTTTATGGCCTTTTCACCATAGGTCTTGCCATTAACACATGCATTTCTTTCATAACTTTCATGTGCAACTTTCCTTTCACCACATAAACACATAATTGCTTCCATTTAAGCAACTTGTTTAAAAGGGTGATGATTTTCGTCTTCATTTTGTTGCACAACTTTCCAAAGTAGTGTTGCAAGAAATGATTTTTTCACATACCCCTTTCTTATTTTGCACTCAAGGTCGCTTTTGCCCACAAACATGACACATGGGATTTGAACAGTCCCCATGGACAACTTCCCTTATTATTCCATGTGATTCAAGGCATGAGCACCACATTATCTTTGCCTAATTTATGGATTAATTTTATGTCCATAAGTGCCAAGGTGTCATGCTAATGGAATTGCTTTGCAATGGCTTTTGGTTGTGTTTCAAAATACCTCAAGAACACATTGTTTATGAAAACCTTGGTCTTTTGCAACCTTAAATAATGTTGTTTAGTCTTGAGGTAATTCACCATGGTAGATAACCTTTTTCATCTTAGTTTGATCTTCATAAATTTCTTACTTTTAAAAACAATAGGATGTGCATCTTGTACCTACATTGGTGTGGAATGTAAATGGCTTGGAAAAATTGAGGAATTTCAACACAAGGGCCATTGAAAATCTTCCTTTAAATTCCTCAAATAAATTTTGCTATTCATTTCGCTAATCGAATGACAACTTTGTTGTAGGAGGTTAGATAATGACTTGGCCAATGTTGAAAAGTCTTTAATAAATTTCTTATAAAAGTTAACCAAGTTAAGCAAGGATTTTACCCCATTGGTGGTGGTTGAACTTTGGCATTGTTTGATAGCTTGGACTTTCTTTGGGTCCACTAAAAGAAATGTTGTCAGATGTAACGACATTATTTGCAATTACATGTGACTATTTGTGATTTACAACTAGTTTTGATCATTTTTGTGATTAATCTTCATGTTCATGTTTGCAAGTACATTAGGATGTAAGCAAGATAAAGTGAATAACTCAATTACCTTGTCAAAACTAGAACAAATAGATTTAAAATAGCAACAAAACCCATTATAGAATTGTGGAACATTGAATGTTTTCATTTCAATGATTAAATATGATATACATTTATTTTAATGTGCATTGATTTTCATATTTCAAACTGTAAAGGTTTTAAGTAGGTTTTTCAAAATGCAAGTAGCTTTTGACATCTATTTTTCACCATGGGCTTTTGGTTTCAAGTAGGTGTCAAGTAGGTTTTTACAAAAAAGAAGTGGATTTTTTTTTTGATGACTTGCTAAAACATATGTTGATTTTCATTTCCTAAGTTATTACATATCAATTTCATTAATTTTTGAAACCAAAATGTAGGTTTGAACACATATTTTTTAATTGGTTTCAATGTACTTTTTATCTATTTAAAAAATTCATTTTCTTTTAATTTTCTTAAAATTAGATTTTTATAAACTTAATAGAGCCAACTAATGCTACTTGACACATATTTTCATTTAATTTGATGTTATTTTATGGTAGTTATATGAAAGGTGCAGGGTTAAAGTGAAAATGTCTATTTGTTTGATCTACTTTATCTTGCTTTGACGCATTACAACTAATTTGCAACTCTTGTGGTTTTCATCTTTCCATGTAAGTAATTTTTTGTTTGGTTTTCATTTGAAAAAGATTATAAATGTCCCAATAATTACAAATCTGACCAAACAATTTGCAACCCTCTTAGTATACAAAGGTAGATTTTGTGTATTCTAAAGGGTAATTAGGTTACACTAGGATGTGCAAATGGATAATAATTTGATTTTTTATGATGGGTGTATTGATGTCATATACACCCCATATAATTTAGAATATTTCAAAATATATGAATCATAATACCATATGTATATTGGGAATTTATTATTTTTGTATTTAAGGTATATATGAACTACATGAAAACCATATTTCATGTGTATTCAAACTTTATTATTATGGTTAAATGGCTCTAATATTAAGGGCATACTAAGTGTATATCAAACATATATTAAAATATATTAATGTATTGAGACATTTTTAACATATATACAAAATATATTAAGGCCATATTAATAAAAATATGTAACCCAAGGTTTATTACATTTACTAAAATTATCATTTTCGAAATTAAGTAAAATTAGAATTAGAATTAATTATGTACAATTATATTTAATAAGAAATACGACAAGAAAAAAAATTAAGAATAATGATATTAAAATAATTCACACAATCAACGAACTACAAAAATAACTTTAAAAACTTTTTAGTTCATATTTTCAATCTTTATTTTTAGTACTACTTCATGCAATATTTTTAGATAATTTTTACTAAAATCATTACCATAAATGTCATACTTTATTAAATTATCATTTCATTATTATAATAAATATTATTGAGGTAATTTAATTTACATCAAAATAATAATAATAATAACTATTATTGTTCCTATTATAATAAATAGTGAATATTATATTCCTAGGAATAATTCAATTTTAAAATTCTACCTTACAATAATTATAATATTAAATTAATGATTATTAAAAGACCATTACACCTACTGAAATTTCTTTTATTATTTTTAATTTTTTACAACTCTAGTCATCATTTTCAAATACTGAGCTTTATAACTAACATCGACTAAAAAAAAGAAATAATAATCAAAATAATAATAACAAAATAGCCAGCCTAGGTTAGCTACAAGTTACAATAGTGATTTAATAAATAAATAAATAAATAAATAAATATTTTCATTATCTATTTTTTTAATATTACAGCTCTCTAATAAGTACTGTACTTATTAGTATAAATATTATATGTAATATTTATAATATGTTTCTGATAGTATTATTATAGTAATGATTATTAGAGAATATTTAATGCCCAATAAAAATTTGATTTCTATTTTTATTAAATATTGAGTATTATAGGTAATAATTATGCACTATAAAAAGTGATGCAATAATAAAAATTAAAAAATAGATTTCCTAGTGTAGTTATTAGGTACTAAAATATTTTAATAAATAATAATAATCATAAAAAAAATAAAAAGCCTTACTAGCATAGTTAGTATAGAAATTTTAATTAATTGCTATTTATTGATAAAAATATTATTATACTTACTTTTAGAAATATTATTATTAGTATTAAATACTAGCCTCAAGTAAAGTAGTTGCTAAAGTTGTTTGGTTGTGAAAAGTATTACAAGACCTTGGTTTCCACCAACTTAACCCTATTGTAATCTATGCGAATAAGCTTAGTGTGATCACTCTGATTCAAAATCCAAAATATTATTCTAGAAGTAAACATGTTCATAGGTTTTTGGAGTTTCTGCACAAGAGCAAGTGAATGCTGAACAAAAGTTGTTGAATAAATGTCAAGATTACAAGCCTCCAAGAAAATTTTCAAATAAATATAGGTTCCAAGATCATCTAGTCAAAACTAGAGATAGAAAACCCAATATAAAATAAATGCATTATATAAAGATGAACAACATTAACATAAAGTTGTAACAAAACAATTATAAATGCAAGTCAAACATCTACTCTTCTACTCAATCTTGGTGATGGAATAAAGCTCAATGAAATCGAATGCATAGAAACTATCCCAGTGAAATGACAAACTATCAAAGAACTTCTACACCAAGAAAGGATCTACTTCTGGAACGAGAGTATAGACTGTGTGGATGACACATGAGAAACCTTGAGAAGAGGAGAGCAAAGTCCGGAACTTCATCACAAGTGACTTAACACAATTTGACCTTGGTAAAGTGTCCAATACCCTAATAGTTCCCCCTCATATTACATCTGTAAAGACCTAGACAAGTGGGTAATTATAATAGGTAAGCAAGTAAGGAATGCAAGTGATTATTATGCAAGTAGGGAAAACGCATGGTTACTATTAGGTACGTAGATGCATGTGGATGGTTAATTCTGATGATGATGATTAATCAGAACTAGGTTATGTAGGACAATTTTAATTTCAACAATTTTTTGAAAAATTTCAAATTGGAACTTGTTTAGCCAAATCCCAAATAAAAGGAAAGGCATTTTCTCAAATGTATGTCTTTTCAAAGTTTTGTTTTTCAACCATAGTCATGAGTAGATTTTCAAAACCTTCAAACCAATTTGTATCCCATTTCTCCTCAATTAAATTGGAATTTAATAAAATTTGAATTAAAATTTTGAAGTTGAATTGAATTGAATTGAGTACACTTTAAAATTGAATTGAATTCAAGTTGGATGCAATGTCATTCAATATTTTCATTTGAATGGAACTTAATTTTCACAAAATCAATTCATGTTTTTCATCAGTTGATCATCATGGGTAGTGCATAGTGGTGTGAAGCTGAAATAATACATAAGCAAAACACAGTGATAGCAATGGGACAGAAATACAAAGGAAAAATGTTTCCTGTCCACACACCATCCATCCTTCAGAGTGTGCTGCAGGGTGCCAGTACACTCTGGCCCTGCATTATTGCTTTCAGTTCCTCTGTTTGGGGGAAGTTGAAGGATAATGGAGTGGGGCAACAACCCTCTGTTGGGAGTGATTTAACCTTGACATCAAGAGAACCTTTTATTTAATGGCTTTAAACTTCAGTTTGCATATGTTGCACGAAAAGGCAAACAAAGGTTTAGTCAATCAATTGAATCTTCATATTTGGTAGAGGCATGTGTCGCACTGTTCAAAGCCATTTCAATCCATCCAAGACAAGTAAAACGAAGTTGCAGTAACTATTGTAGGATGAAAAATAATTCTAAATTTGAAGACAACAAACATATATTTGATTCCTATGACAAATTGTCATTTTTTGGCATCCATCCAAGATCAACTTGTACTTACAACCAACTATGTGATGATGGAAAACATGGGAAAATGATTGAATATTGCAAGTGGCATCAAACGTTCCATCCATCAGTTGTGGTTGCTGGTATTCAAATTATTAAGTCTTTTGAAAGCAGATACACTTACCTACTACTATTTTGCATTCAGTAGATACTCCAATATTGAATAAATTTAGATAAATTGAAAACTTAGGTTCTGTCAGTTTCTTTTGGGTGGTGTTATGTTCATTAAACTTTCCTCTTGTCAAAATTTGTCATAACCAGCATTGGCCGATGTCGATTCAAAATCTATCTGTAATCCCAGCTTACTAACTTTGACATTCTTGTTGAATAATAAATTTCTAATTGTACAAGACTTGACCAGGAAATCTCCTTGAGATGTTGTAAGTCCTTTGATGTACCAGCTTGTATAATTTGTTTCCTCAGCAACCAAAATCTGTATTCTTTTATTTTTCTAAAGAAAACATATTAAAGTTGGGAACAAGTCTCAAGGCGAGAGTGAGGATGGCAATGAAAGGACTCCACATTTTCAGAATTAGCATACATCACTAGCTGGGCGTGGTTGGATGCATGTTCATAGAAAATTTGACTTTGGGAACCCCCCTCTCTCTGTTTCAGGGCTGCCTGAAATGACTGGGTCCACATAGGGAAGTGAAAAGCCCAGAATGAGGACAAGATTCCGTTTTTTTCAATTTTGTCATGTAGCAGACGTGGCAATCATAATAAGAAGATTTTGCCAAATTTGACAAAATGGAGCTATGAAAGTAAGAAGAATTTAAGTATCCTTCTATGTTGTTGGTTGCCTTTTGGAACCTAAAGGCTGGAGCATAATTGTGATAGCACAACGCCTGTGGGAATGTTGACGATGGTGGGAAAGTGGCAAGATTTACCAAAGTTTTTTTATAATCTAACCCCAATTCTTAGATGGCGTTTGACACATCATGGAAATTAGCCTAGAGTTAACAGTTACCACCAGCATAAACAGAGAATCCATAAACAAAATGTAGATTTCACATTACAACACCAATATTAGTTAGAACTGAAAAATATGTCCAAGTATCTCAACATTGAGCACAATTGCCACCATTTGTATCAGTCCATCTCCATCTTTGTCAGAGCCCAACGTTCTCTACAATCTGGCAACTCTATTTTGTTTTGCAATAGAAATTCTATGTTTTTGTAATCCAATCTACATTGTTGCAAATCAAAATGCATTTCATAGACAGCAATTATCATGGTGAACACGATGTCATCAACCAACATTGACAGGCACCACAAGTAGCAAGTAAATCTTCAGATCCATCTTGACATAAATCCATGTATTAAATCTTGAATTCCTTCTACCATGAATCCATAAGTTGTTACCACACCATGATTAGAATCAATTAAAGTTAAAACAAACAAAAAGTTGCACACATAATAAAGTTATATATCCGTAAAGTCAGGAAAAGACGGCACTGGAACCCACTGTTTGGTCGCATAGGGGATGAGATTTCAAAAAGCAGGAAAAAAAAAGTACACTGGACTTCAAGGTGATATGAAACTCAGTTTAGCAGCAAATTTGGTGCTAAATTGAGTTGCCCTGTCCTTTCTTTTCCTGAATGCCTTCAACCAATCATTATTGCTGCTATGTGTACTGCTATGTGTACTGCTATGTGTACTGTGGTTATAAATGTTCTCGACCCTGGTGCATCTAATGCTGAGTCTCAGTATTTCATACCCTTATTTCATGAAATTTCATGATTTTGCGGGCCACAGCCAGGAGGGGATGAAGCATCAAATGGGGGGTGCAACTCACGCCCAACGGGGCATGACTTTACGGATAACTCTACTACATGGAATCAGAATTACATAAACATTATGAATGTACCAAATCAACGTGACAGATCTTAATGACACAAGTGAAATTGTTGTCAACTCCATTACAGCAACAATGAAGGAATGTCAACTCCAGTACAACATATTAAAGAGAGGCCTGACCAAGGCTGAGGAAATGCTCCCGGTATTCTAATTTTGGGGACTGGGGATTCTTTACTAATTTTCACTCTTTACAATGAGTTTATGGCGTCGGTTCTCAAAAATCAAGGTTTTTTTGTTTTTCATATTTTATTTTTATCTTTTTTTTTGGGTTCGTTTATTTTTATATATAT